>JABLTQ010120314.1_pt1 | contig 40854 bp, 39 predicted proteins | sample 7160101 | NCBI WGS metagenome assembly JABLTQ01 (sample SAMN14651228, study PRJNA627086) | human gut metagenome | isolation source: feces | host: Homo sapiens | reverse complement strand
TACCGTGCTGACAAAGCTGGTAACGTTCATGTTCCAATCGGTAAAGTTTCATTCGATACAGAAAAACTTGTTGAAAACTTTAAAGCTTTGAACTCTGTAATTGCAGCTGCTAAACCTGCTGCATCTAAGGGAGCTTACATCACAAACCTTTCTGTTACAACTACAATGGGTCCTGGTGTTAAAGTTGATTCTGCATCATTCTAATAACAATAAAAAAAGAGAAAAATATTTTTCTCTTTTTTTATTTATTGTAGAATATAAAAAAACATGCTAGAATGAGGTATGTTATTATTTCTATGGGCTTATACAACAATTATCTTTGCAATTGCCTATCTTTTTCAAGTTCTAAACCTGACGCTGATTGGATTAGAGGTCGTTACCATTCTCATTCTTTTTATCAGTTTTTGGGAAAGTACCAAAGGAAGACATTGGCGAATTATTGGAATGAATATTATTAATATTATATTTATAAGTATTCTATATTTTTCACAACATACCTTTACTTACATTCAACATCATGATGTCGAAAAAATGCTGGTCATAGTTGTTAGTTTTGTCTTGTCCCAATTATTGGGGATTTTCTGGGGGAGACAGTTTTATAAACATCAAGAAAAATCAAAAAAATAAAAGAGTTGAAATTATTCAACTCTTTTATTTATTTGATTAACAAGTTCATTAATTTTTTCAACTCTAGGTTGGATGGAAATTTGAAATTCATCTACTTTTTTTTGAATATCTTTTCCAACTTTTTCTGCTTTGATACCTTCTTCTTGAACGCGTTCCACATTTACTTTCATCGTGTTGACTTCTTCTGACAACTCGCCAATGATATTTTTTAAGTCTTTAAATAATTCAATCATAGTAATGTCCTTTTATTGGCCATTGATTTCTTTAGCAATTTCAGCTAAATCATAATCATGAGCAGTGAATTTTCCAACGAAACCATCATTTTCATCAAAACGAGGAATAAGGTGAATATGAGTATGGAAAACAGTTTGACCAGCGATTTCTTCATTATTTTGTAAAATGTTCATCCCTTTAGCATGAAGATTATTAACAATTTTGTTGGCAATAAAAGGGACTTTGCTGAAAAGTTCAGCTGATTGTTCGCCTGTCATTGAAAGAATGTTGCGATAATGTTTTTTGGGAACCACTAATGTATGCCCTTTAGTTGTTTGAGTGATATCAAGGAAGGCAAGAACATCATCATCTTCATAAATTTTGGTGCTAGGAATTTCACCAGCGATAATTTTGCAAAAAATACAATCTTCCATTTGATAGGTCCTCCAGTAGTAATAATGACTCTTTACTCAAAGTCAAAACTTATAATATACTTAGATTATATTATAAATAAGCTAAAAATCCCAGTAATAATGCTGAAACTTACTAAATCGTAAGGGAATTGCCGAAAAAGGGAAATTCAAATATGTTATAATAAATAAAACTTTTATTTATTATAACTTAAATTTAAGCATTTTTTATTTTATAAATTTGATATAATGTAATGAAAATTATTCTTCTGTTTAGAGAAAGTATGGGGGAGTTTAGGAGTATGGTGAGAAAAAAAGCTAAGAAGAAAAAGAATGCTAATCGGCCACTTGGTTTGATTTTTAAATATTTGCGAGAGTTTTCTAAGTTTTGGTTTGAATATCTTTCGATTTTTGTTGGGGCAACTATAGTCATCACACTTGTTATTATTCCACTTTTAGAATCCATTTCTGAGCTTATTATGCGAGTTAGTGGAATTCCTTATGTTTCTTATAATAATCTTGGAAACTTGCTTCAGCAGCATTTCTTAGGAGTTTTGGGGCTCGTAGTTGTCTTGTTTGTGCTCATATTTTTGGTTTATCTACAATTCATCGTTCAGTTTCAAGGAATTCGTTTGATTCAGGCGAGAACTTTTAGTTTAAAAAGTTTATTTAGGCAAGTTATTTCGGATCTTAAAAATGTCAGAATTCAACAATTAGTCTTTTTCGTATTTTATTTTCTATTAATTATTCCTTTTGGACGTTATGTTTTTAGTACGCCACTTTTGTCGAAAATTAAAATTCCTGTTTTTACATTTGAATTTTTCTTTAAAAGTTGGCAAAATATGCTAATTTTGTTCCTATTTTATGCTATAACATTTTGGATTAGTACCCGTTTAATTTTGACTCTTCCACTGATGATTTTAAAAGGTCAATCATTGAAAGTAGCAATAAAAGAAAGTTTAAAACGAACAAAAGGAGTTAGAAATTTTTTCAGACTATCTGTTTATTTTGGACTTATCGGTTTATTTAGTATAATAATGCAGGGGCTTCTTTTTATGGGCGGCTACTTTGCCCAAGATTATTTGGATAAAACTTCTTTTGCCCTTGTGGGAGCAGTGTCAATACTGGATTTGATTTGGTTGGGAAGCTCTATTATATCTACCTTGAGTTTGGTCATGCTTTTTAGTTACTTGATGAGAGAAGCTGACTTGGAAGCCTTTGAAATTTCAGAAGTAGTAAAAAAATCTCCGAAAGTTAGAAGAAAATATAAAATAATTTTTTCTACTTTAGCTGTTTTAATTTTTGCTTTAGTGAGCTGGACTTATGTTGAAGGATTTATGGATACTGTCCCTTTAACCATTTCACATCGGGGAGTTGATGAAGAAAATGGGGTGCAAAATACAATTCCAGCCATGGAAGCTACGGCTAAATCAAAACCAGATTATGTTGAAATGGATATTCAGGAAACAAAAGACCATCAATTTGTTGTTTTCCATGATCCAACTTTAAAAGATTTAGCTGGAATTGATATTCCGCCACAAAAACTTACCTTAGCAGAATTGACGAATACAGTTGTTTCGGAAAATGGGAAAAAGGCTTTAATCTCAAGTTTTGATGATTATTTAGCGGCTGCAGAAAAATTTAACCAAAAATTACTGGTTGAGATTAAAGTTTCTCCATTTGATTCTCCAAAGATGGTTGAAAATTTTAGTAAAAAATATGGTGCACGGCTTTTAAAAGATAAGGCTATGATCCATTCTTTAGATTATAATGCCCTTTTAATTGAACAAAAAATTAATCCTAAGATTAAAGTGAGTTTCATCCTTCCCTTCAACTTACTTTTCCCACAAACTAAGATGTCGGCCTATACCATGGAGGCCACAACACTCAATAGTAGTTTTGTGGATAAAGCTCAGGCAAGAAAGCAGATGGTTTTTGCTTGGACGGTCAATGACGAAACGGATATGAGAGAACAGATGTTCAATGGAGTAGATGGAATTATTACAGATAATCTTGATGACTTAAAAGAAGTTATCGCCGAGGATGATGATAATCCGAGCTATGCGCAACGTATTTTAAGAATGACTTCAATAATAAATATAGAATAAGATTGAAAAGAGGAATGTATGTTAAAAGTAACAAATCTAACAGGTGGCTATTTGGGGCATCCTGTCTTAAAAGACCTTAATTTTGAAATTAAAGAAGGAGAGTTAGTTGGACTCATTGGTTTAAATGGTGCAGGAAAATCGACGACAATTCAAGAAATTATTGGACTTTTGACTCCTTATTCTGGACAAATTGAATTAGACGGCTTAACTTTACAACAAGATTTAGAAGGCTATCGTAGAAAAATTGGTTTCATTCCAGAAACACCAAGTTTGTATGAAGAATTGACTTTGCGTGAACATATTGAAGTGACAGCTTTAGCTTACGGGATTTCTGTTGACTTGGCTTTTGAACGTGCTGAAAAATTATTAGAAACTTTCCGCTTGAGTGATAAATTAGATTGGTTCCCTGTGAATTTTTCAAAAGGGATGAAACAAAAAGTGATGATTATCTGCGCATTCTTAGTGGAACCTTCGCTCTATATTGTTGATGAACCTTTTATGGGACTTGATCCGCTTGCGATTCAGGATTTGATTGACTTGATGATTGACATGAAAAAATCAGGAAGTTCGATTTTAATGAGTACACATATCTTGTCCACAGCTGAAAAATTCTGTGATAAATTTATTGTTTTGCATGAAGGTCAAGTTGTTGCTTTTGGAACAGTAGAAGAATTACGGACTCAATTTAATCAGCCTAAGGCAAGTTTAGATGAAATTTATCTTGCCTTAACAAAAGGAAATATTCTAAACTCTAAAGAAGTTGTAGAGGCAGGAAAGTCAAATGAATGAAATTTTTAAAAAACGACGTAACCTTTGGTATAAGCAAAATATAAAATATCTTCGTTATGTTTTTAATGACCATTTTGTTTTGTTCCTGATGATTTTATTAGGAGCTTTGGTAGTTCAGTACATTAACTTTCTACAAATTCATCAGCTGAATTTATGGGGCAAAATTATTTTAGTTATTTTGATCAGTTTGGCTAGTCAAATTGTGGGACGTTTGGCAACATTTATTGAGAGTCCAGATAAAGTTTTTTTACTGACAAAAGAAATGGAAGTTCGGGCATATTTAGTAAAATGTTTAATCCGATCTTTGATTATTCCAGCAGTTGTGTCAGCACTTTTGGTTTTGATTGCTGCTCCATTATTAAGATTTAATCCTATTTTCTTAGTCCTTTGGTTCGTCTTACTTGTCGCAATCAAAGCGGCTTGGTTGGCTTACAAAATTTGGTCTTCTCAAAAAAGTGGACTTTTGGATTGGGCTTTCTTGATTGATTTAGAAGAAGGACGAAAAACAGGAACTTTAAGATTATTTTCACTGTTTACGAATGTTAAGGGACTTAAATCACACAGTCATCGTCGGAAATATCTTGATTTTCTACTGACGAAAACAAAAAGAACTTATGAGTATCTATTTACAAGAAGTTTTTTACGCTCAGGAGATTATCTTGGTTTAACGATTCGTTTACTTATTTTGTCAATTTTAGCGATGATTTTTATTAATAATGGAATTGTTGCCATTATTATGGTGGTTGTATTTAACTATTTGCTTATTTTTCAACTTTTATCATTACAAACGGCTTTTGATTATCAACTTTTAACAAGAATTTATCCACTGAAAAAAGCGGCTAAAACAGCTGGCTTACGGGTGCTTATTTTTAGAGTGATGATGTTTGTGACAATTGTTGAATTGATTCTGTCATTAATTTTTGTTCGACCATTTTTCTTGAGTTTGATTATATTACTTACGAACTTTTTACTGACAAAATTTTATGTTAGATTCCGACTTAAAAATAAATAAAAAAGTTACTGATAGAATGTCTGTCAGTAATTTTTTTATTTATAATTTGATAATTTTTGTGCCATGAACATAATTTGTTCCGGTTAATTGAGCGAGGTTTTCAAAGTTTTCAGCATTGACACCCCCACCAATAATAATGTTAATTTTACCCTTAGCATAGTCAATGAGACTTTTAAGTTTGTCAGTATTTAAGGGTTGGTCAAGTGGCCCACCGTGCGTCAAAATTTTATCTACGCCAAATTCGACAAGTTGGTCAATTGCTTTTTCTTGATCAGTGACTTCATCAAAAGCCATGTGGAAAGTGATTGGGAGCCCTTGTGCGGCAATACTCACTGTTTCAAGTGCGTCAGTATCTATTTCATTGCCAGGAGTAAGGGCACCAAATACAATGTTTTGGGCACCAGCTTCAACAGCTTTAAGGGTGTCAGTTTCAATAATTTTAAGTTCATGAGAATTATAAACAAAATTACCACCGCGAGGACGAATCATGACAGCAAGAGTTGTCTTACTTTCGGCAACATATTTGGCAGCTTCTTCAATGACACCATAAGAAGGAGTGGTTCCTCCAACGGCGAGATTGTCACAAAGTTCAATTCTCTCAACGCCGGCTTGAAGCGCTTGAGGAATTTTGGTAAAATTTTCAAGGCAAAGTTCTCGGATAATCATAATTTCTTCCTTTCATCTACTAAAAATATTATAACATGATTATCTTGTTTAACTTAAAAAAATTACAAGAATTATTTTGAATAAAAAGAATGAAAGTGATTATGCTAGAATAGAACTATGTTAAAAAAAATTGAAAAAGCTTATTTACTTTTAGAAGAAAATGTGGAAATGTTGAGATGTCCAATTTGTCATGGAAAATTTCAATTGGCAGCCTATGCCTTAAAATGTGAAAATAATCATACTTATAATTTAAACAAGAAAGGTTATGTTAATTTTTTACAAACAAAAGCTGACACAGAGCATTATACGCGTAAAATGTTTGAACCACGTAGACGCCTAATTCAAGCAGGGATGTATCAAAATTTACTGACAGAAATTCAAAAATCATTTGTCAGTGGAAATTTACTTGATGTTGGAACAGGTGAAGGTTCATTTTTAGAACTCCTAGAGGGTGCGGGGGCGAAGTTTGCTTTTGATATTGCTAAAGATGGAATTGAAATGGCAACCGAATTAGATACGGAAAGTTTTCTGTCCTTAGCTGATTTAACTAATCTCCCTTTTGCTGACGAAAGTCTGTCAGTAATTTTGAATATTTTTACGCCTTCAAATTATGCAGAATTTCATCGAGTTCTGACAGAAAATGGCCGGGTCATTAAAATTATTCCTGACAGAAATTATTTACGTGAGTTGCGAGAAGTTTATCAACTTCCAGTTGATTATGATAATCAAGCAGTTATTGAGCGTTTTAAAGAAGAATTTCCTAAGAATACTCAACAAACAATTGATTATACTTTTGAAATTCCAGAAAATTTGCGTCAAGATTTCTTATTGATGAGTCCATTAGAATGGTCAGTTTCTGAGGAAAGAAAAAAATTTGCAAAGGAAAATCCGCCAAAAACAGCGAGAATTCATGTGCAAATTTTAATTGGAATAAAATAAAAAACTGTCTATTAGGCAGTTTTTATTTCATCATAAATTTAATCGCTTTAGCAATTCCTTTTTTCACGGAAATATAAAGAGCAAGCGAGAGAACAATAGAAACTGGAATAGCAATCCAGCTTGCCAATAAACTCACCAAAATGTAAGTAGTAAAAACAAGAAAAATTGAGAAAACAGCAATATTAGTGAAGAAGCTTAATTCTTCAATTCTTTTGTTGACTTGTCTTTGCTCAAAATTTTTACTTTCGTTATAATCGACATATTCTTGCTTCTCATAAAAATCTTTTAAATTCTTTAATTCCATAATTTTCTAGCACTTTCCTATATTATGTAATCAATTATAGTATAAAAAGCAAAGGTTTACGTTACTTGAAATTTAAATTAATTACTATTTAGTTTCGTTTGGGTTAAAATAAAATTAACCTATACTTTTTTATGAATAAATATCATTTTGAGTAGTAAATTTTAGTAAGAGGATGAATTAGAAAAAACGTGTAAGAGAACAATATGATATAATTATCACTATGATTACTATTACTTCTACGGCAGAAAGCCTAGAGCAAGCTAAAGCATTGCTCGAAGCTGGAGTCGACCGTTTATACATTGGTGAAAAAAATTATGGTTTACGCGTACCAACTGCCTTAACCAACGAAGAGATTCAAAAAATTACAGAACTTGCACATGATGCAGGAAAGACAGTGACTGTCGCGGTCAATGCTCTGATGCATACAGAGATGATGGCAAAAATAAAAGATTTTTTAGATTTCTTAGTTGAAATTAAAGCTGACCGAATTGCAGTAGGCGATGCGGGTGTGATTTTTGTTTTGCAACGTGATAAATATGAGTTACCATTTACTTATGATGCCTCAACCATGGTTGCTTCTGCCCGCCAAGTTAATTTTTGGGCCAAACAAGGGGCAATTGAAGCTGTTCTTGCACGTGAATTGCCAAAAGAAGAACTTGCTGATATGACCGATGAACTAGCTGTACCAGGCGAAATTTTAGTTTATGGTGCAACAGTGATTCATCATAGCAAACGTCCATTGGTGCAAAACTATTATAATTTCATCAAGACTGAAGAAAAAGGCAAAGACAGAGAAAGAAATCTTTTTGTCTCTGAACCTAAGAAAGTTGATACACATTATTCAATCTTTGAAGATAATCACGGGACGCATATTTTTGCTAATGATGATTTAGATATGATGACAGAACTTTCAGATTTAGTAGCAATGGGTTATGACCATTGGAAATTGGATGGAATTTTTACTCGTGGTGAAGATTTTGTAGCGATAAGCAAACTTTTTGTAGAAGCTAAAAAGCTGATTGAAGCAGGCGAATTTATAGAACTTAAGGCTTTCCAACTAGATGAAGAAATCCGAAAAATACATCCTGCAGGACGGACATTATCACACGGTTTCTATGATTTGGACAAAGATGCCATTAAATAAAAAAAGAAAAGAAGTTGTTCATTTACTGACAGCTTTTTTTTGATGAAAAACTATTGTCAAAGGTTCGTAAATCATTTATAATTAATTTTAAATAAAATTCATAAAAATTTAAATTAACTCTTTAGGAGAGAAAATAATGATTAAATTTCAAAAATATTTTTTTCCGTTGCTGATACTGATTGTCTGGCTCATTATTTTGTTCTTTGATCCAGGAACAAGAGAAAAAATAATTTTGACGCTCATATTGATTATTGGGGTACTTATTCTTTTCGTTATAAATGATATGAGAAAATCAGGAAAATAAAGTTGAAATAGAGGATTTACTGACAAAAATGCAAGAAGCTTTATCAATAATTCTGTCAGTAAAAATGAGAGATAAGCAACATAATGTCAAAGAACTTTGTCACATTTGAAGGTTTAAATTTGGCAAGAAATCCTGTAAAATAAAGAAACAAAGAAGTTTTGGCTCGCAAATTTACTGACAATAAATTTGACTAAGATTTTTCTTTTTGGAGCCTTTTCAAAATACTTACAATCTTGAAAATTGGAGAATTGAAACATGTCAATTACAAAAACACGTCCAGAGGTGCTTGCACCAGCAGGAACACTCGAAAAACTAAAAGTCGCTATTGATTATGGCGCAGACGCAGTATATATTGGTGGACAGGCCTATGGCTTACGTTCACGCGCAGGTAATTTTACCTTTGAAGAAATGGCTGAAGGGGTCGCTTATGCAAGTGCCCACAACGCTAAAGTTTATGTAGCAGCCAATATGGTGACACATGAAGGGAATGAAAAAGGGGCGGGCGAATGGTTCCGTACATTACGTGATTTAGGAATTTCAGCGGTTATCGTTTCTGACCCTGCTTTGATTGCCATCTGCGCTGCTGAAGCACCAGGTTTGGCCATTCACTTGTCAACCCAAGCGTCTGCTACTAACTATGAAACCTTAGAATTCTGGAAAAATTTAGGACTTGAACGCGTAGTTTTAGCGCGTGAAGTTTCTGTAGAAGAGTTAAGAGAAATTCGTCAACATACTGATGTTGAAATTGAAGCTTTTGTTCACGGAGCCATGTGTATTTCATACTCAGGACGTTGTGTCTTGTCAAATTATATGAGTATGCGTGATGCTAACCGCGGTGGATGTTCACAATCTTGCCGTTGGAAATATGATTTATATGATATGCCATTTGCTGGCGAGAGAAAATCGATTACTGGTGAAGTCACTGAAGAATTTTCAATGTCAGCCGTTGATATGTCAATGATTGAACATATTCCTGATATGATTGAAAATGGAGTTAATTCGCTTAAAATCGAAGGAAGAATGAAATCAATTCACTATGTTTCAACAGTTTCTAACGTTTATAAAGCAGCTATTGATGCCTATTTGGAATCACCAGAACGTTTTGAAGAAATAAAACCAGCCTTAGTTGATGAATTATGGAAAGTAGCTCAACGTGAATTAGATACTGGCTTTTATTATGGAACGCCTGATGAAAATAAACAACTCTTTGCGGCTCGTCGTAAAATTCCTGAGTACAAATTCGTCGGAGAAGTTGTTGACTTTGATGCTGAAACAATGGTAGCTACAATTCGTCAAAGAAATGTTATTACAGAAGGTGACCAAATTGAATTTTATGGTCCAGGATTCCGCCACGTGGAAACAATGGTCAAAAATCTTCGTTTGGCAGAAACAGATGAACATATTGACCGTGCACCAAACCCAATGACCCTTTTACATATTGATGTTCCTTTTGCGGTTAAAGCAGGGGATATGATTCGTAAAAATGGCTCAGGTTTGATTAATCTTTATGATAAAAAAACAGGTCTTGCTAAAACAGTACGAGCTTAATAAAAATAAAAAGAGAATTTTTTCTGAAATTCTCTTTTATGTCATTTTAGGACTGATAATTTCAGAATTGTCAAACTTCTATTTTTTATAAAATTAAGGCAAAGTGCTATAATCAAAGAAAGAAGATAAAGAAAACAAGGCTTGACTTTATTCTCTTTAAGTAGTCTTTAAAATTCATTTTATACAAAGGAGTCCCAATGATAAAAGCAATTGCCTTAGAAAATGTTTGGTTAAATTTTTCAGATGAAACAAAAGCGGCTTTCAAGAAAAATAAAGCTTACCAGTTTCAATTTAAAAAAGAAGAAGAGCTGACAGAATCAGATTTTCTGGAAACAGAAGTATTAGTTGGTCTGCCAAAGCCTGATTTATTAGCAAAATATAAAAATTTAAAATGGCTCCAACTTTTATCAGCTGGAACCAATGGTTATACTCAAGGAGCAAATTTTCCTCAAGAGGTAGTTTTGACAAATGCAACAGGAACTTATGGACTTACGATTTCTGAGCATTTACTAACAATGGCTTTCGTTCTTCTAAGAAAATTTGACCTTTATCAAAAACAACAAGAAAAAGAAATCTGGGAAAATATTGGTCAGATTCAATCTATTTATGGCTCAACAGTATTGGTTCATGGTTTAGGTGATATTGGAAGTCACTTTGCACAAAAGATTCAAGCTTTGGGAGGTCATGTCATTGCAGTCAAACGAACTGTTTATGGTGATGAAGAATTTGCTGATGAAGTCTATGCCGAAACTGACCTAGACAAAGTTTTACCGAGAGCTGATATTATTGCTTCAAGTGTCCCTGGGACCCATGAAACTTATAAATTATTTAATCAAGAAAAATTTGATTTAATGAAAGAAAATGCTATTTTCCTAAATGTTGGTCGGGGAACAAATGTCGATTTAGAAGCCTTGTGTGATGCTCTTGAGTCTAAAAAAATTGCTGGGGCAGGAATTGACGTGACCGACCCAGAACCATTGCCTAAAGGTCACCGGGCTTGGCATACAGAAAGACTATTAATCACTCCTCATGCTTCTGGCGGTTATACTCTTCCTGAAACATGGCGTCGCTTTATGAAAATATTGGAAAAAAATCTCGATGCCTATGCAAATGGTAAGGAATTGACAAATATTGTTGATATGAAAACAGGATATAAACGAAATGCTCACAAATAATATTTCAAAATCAAAATTAAGTGGAAAAAATATTGGTATTTATTTTGGAACTTTTGCTCCTCTACATACGGGGCATCAGCAACAAATCTATAAATGTGCGAGTTTGAATGACGGGGTCTTGCTTGTCGTTTCTGGTTATGATAATGACCGTGGTGCTCAAATTGGCTTACCTCTTGAGAAACGATTTCGTTATTTGCGTGAAGCTTTTAATGATGAAGAAAATATTAAAGTTTCGATGCTTAATGAAAATGATTTACCAGAAATGCCTAATGGTTGGGACGAATGGGCAAATCGTTTATTTGAATTGATTCATCATAATACATTGGAGAGAGATTTATCAGTCACTTTTTATGTCGGCGAATTAGAATACGCAGCAGAATTGAAGAAACGATTTCCAGCTGACGGGAATCAATATGCTGTTGAAATTGCTGACAGACATGATATTTCACTATCAGCCACACAAATTAGAGAAAATCCGCAGGAACACTGGACTCACATTAATCGCGTCTTTAGAAGACATTTTTCGAAAATTGTAACCGTCATGGGTTCAGCTTCAACAGGTAAATCAACCCTTGTTCGCCGTTTGGCACGTTCCATTAATGCCCCGTTTTCAGAAGAATACGCTAGAGAATATGAAGAAGCTTTTAATATTGATGATGATGAGTTGAAAATGGATGACTATGCTCGAATGATTACAGGTCAATATGATGCAAATTCTCGCGAAGTCAATTCGCCTGCTAACCAAGGAATTGTCTTTTTAGATACTGATGCCATTGTGACCAGAGTGTACGCTAAATTATACTTACCTAGAGAAGATTTCGAACAGCTTGAACCTCTATTCAAGAAAACAATTGCCGATGAACGAATGGATTTAATTTTAGTCATTCCACCAATTACAGAATATATTGATGACGGCTTTCGTCATATGGAATGGGAAGAATCACGTCATGAATTCCATGAAGAATTGATGCGTCAATTAGCTGAGTTTGGTTTAATGGATAAAGTTGTTATTTTAGATGACGAAGGAGACCATAGAGACCAAGAAGGTTATTTAACACGTTATCATCATGCAATTGATGCTGTTCACGAATATACTGGTGTAAAAATTGACCGATTGAGCTATTAGTTTTACTGACAGCTTTATTTAGAAAATAAAAAGTTACTGACAGATTTGTCAGTAACTTTTTTATTCTTTATAAGAGCTTTTCAATCTTAATTAATTCTTCGTCAGTAAATTTCAAATGTTCTAAAGCTGCCACATTTTCAATGATTTGTTGCGGACGGCTTGCGCCAATTAAAGCAGAAGTGATGCCTTGAACCTTGTCATCTCTTTCTCGTAAAACCCAGGCCAAGGCCATTTGAGCTAAAGATTGTCCACGACTTTGAGCCAAATCATTAAGCGCTTGGACTTGTTCCAATCTTTTTTTCGTAAGACTGTCATCATGCAAAGTTGCATAATGAGGATCACGCATTCGCGAATCTTCAGGAATACCATGTAAATATTTTTCGGTTAAGAGCCCTTGGTACAAAGGTTTAAAGGCGATTATTCCTATCCCCGCCTCCGTCAAAGTTTCTTGCAAATCATCTTCAATCCATCGATCTAGCATTGAATAACGAGGTTGATGAATCAAGAGTTTAAAGCCTAACTTTTCAGCTGCTAAGACCGCAGCTTCGGTTTCTTTGGCGGAATAATTGGACAAACCTACATAAAGTGCTTTTCCGCTATCCAGAGCGCTCTTTAAAGCCCCCATTGTTTCTTCAATCGGTGTATTTGGGTCAGGACGATGTGAATAAAAAATATCAACATAGTCAAGTCCCAAACGCTCCAAAGATTGATCAAGACTAGCCAGCAAACTTTTTTTGCTGCCCCAGTTTCCATAGGGTCCAGGCCACATTGGATAACCAGCTTTAGTTGAGATAATTAACTCATCACGTAGTTTTTGGAAATCTTCTTTCAAAATACGACCAAAATTACGTTCTGCCGAACCAGGTTCTGGCCCATAATTATTGGCCAAATCAAAATGAGTAATTCCTAAATCAAATGCCGTATGAATCATGTCCCTCGCATTTTCAAAATCATCTACCGAACCAAAATTATGCCAGAGTCCTAATGAAAGGGCAGGCAATAATAAACCAGAATTTCCAGCTGGGCGATAAATCATGTGGTCATAACGAGTGGGATTGGGAATATAAGTCATTACTTTCTCCTTAAAAATAGAAATAAAAACGATTTCAGGGAATTATAGCAAATGTAAGCGTCAAATGTTATAATTTTAGGATAGAAAACATTTTTTGATAACAACAAGCGAATCAATGGAGTAAAAATATGTCCAATTTAACCAATGCTGAATCCTATACTTGGCAAATTATTCAAGAAAACTATGAGAAAATTCCACAATTATCAATTTCAGAATTGGCAGAATTGGCTCATGTTTCTCTCTCAACTGTCAATCGAACAGTAAGAAAAAAAGGTTTTGAAGGTTATGGTGAATTTAGATATTCAATTCGTGAGAAAAAACTTCCTGAAATCAATGGTTTTTCCAAAGAAGTCTTGGGGGCTATTGCTAAAAATCAAGAAGAACTTTTGAAAACAATAGAAAATATCTCTGCTGAAGAAATTGAAAAAGCTGTGGAGTTGATTCAAGAATCAGAGGAAATCTTAATTTTTTCACGAGGCTTATCAACAAACGTTGCTGACGAACTGATGAAAAAGTTGCAACTTTTCCGTAAGCCCGTCAGTTTGCATGATGATTCAAAATACATGGCTTACTATGCCCGTTTTGTTAATGAAAAAAGCCTAATCATCGTTTTATCACTTTCAGGAGAAACAGTAGAAATTTTAAATGCTCTAAATATTGCCAAAGGACAAAATCCCAAAATATTATCCTTAACTGTTAATGCTAATACCAGTCTGACCAATCTTTCGGATATAAGTTTGATTGGTTACAAGAGTAGTCTTGAGGTGAATTATTTTGATTTAGATGTTCATAGTAGACTCTCATTATCCATTTTATCAAGAGTTCTAATTGATGCTTACTCCATTTATACTTTAAAACAATAATGCTTCGATATCAAGTCATATCGAGCTTTTTTTTATAAAAAGAGCAAAATAGAAAGGGTTTCCAAAAGATAAGCTAAAATTGGAAACCCTTTCTTAAATCAAAGTGTTATACTCTAAATGTGAGCGATTTCAAAATGAAATTGAAGACTGTTTCGCTTTTAAAAACTTATCCAAAATAAAAGTTTTCCCAACCAAGGATTACTCGTTTCAAAAGGGAAAACAGTAGCTTTGTAGATTTACTTATGAATTAAGTAGATTTAGTATAAAGGAGGATTCCCATGAAAGAGGGAAAAATGAAACAACGTTTATCGTACGCTTTTGGTGCATTAGGACATGATGTTTACTATTATTCAATTAGTACATTCTTCATCGCCTTTGTAACGGCACAAATGTTTGCTGGAACACCACATGAGGATGCGATGATTGCTTTAGTCACTAGTTTAGTCGTTATTATTCGTTTAATCGAAATTATTTTTGACCCAATCATTGGTTCAATTATTGATAATACCCACACAAGATGGGAAAAATTTAAACCTTGGTTGGTTGTTGGTGGGATTATGTCATCTTTGATGATTATGCTCATGTTTTCAGACTTCTTCGGACTAGCAAAAAGTGATAATCGTACATTATTTGCCATTGTCTTCATCATTGGCTTTATTATTCTTGACGCCTTTTATTCATTCAAAGACATTGCCTTCTGGTCAATGATTCCAGCGCTATCAGAAAAAAATTCTGAACGTGAAACACTTGGAACTTTCGCCCGTTTTGGCTCAGCAATTGGTGCGCAAGGGGAAACTATTTTAGCGATTCCAATCACAATTTTCTTTACTAAAGGTGGACATGCTCAAGGAGCAAGAGGATTCTTTGCTTTTGGTGTTATTGCCGCTTTGGTCCAAGGAATTTCGGCTTTGGTAACCGCTTGGGGAACTAAAGAACAAAAATCAGTTATTCGTCAAGAAGGAACCAAAACAAATACATTGGATGTATTTAAAGCGCTCCTAAAAAATGACCAATTAATGTGGTTGTCACTTTCATATATTTTATTTGCCATTGCTTATGTGGCAACAACAGCAACTTTGATTTTGAACTTTACTTTTGTTATTGGAAATGCTAGTCTTTATTCAATTACAGGAATTGTCGGATTCATTGGTTCAATCATTCTCGTCCCAATGTTTCCGATTTTAGCTAAAAAATTTGGACGACGCAAAGTTTTGACTGGAGCAATCATTTCAATGCTTCTTGGTTATCTCTTGTTCGTTTTAGGAAGTTCAGTAGCAATGACTGTTGCTGGATTAATCTTCTTAACTGCCCCCTATCAACTTGTTTTCTTGTCAGTATTAATGACAATTACTGACTCGGTAGAATATGGTCAATGGAAAAATGGAGTACGTAATGAAGCCGTAACGCTTGCCATGCGTCCATTGCTTGATAAAATTGCCGGCGCTTTCTCAAATGGTATCTATGGATTTGTGGCAATTTCAGCCGGAATGACAGGTTCAAAATATATCGCTGGACACACTTACGGTGTGGCAACATTTAAACTCTACTCATTTGTAGTTCCAGCCATTTTGATGATTATCGCTTTAGCAGTTTATTTATTCAAAGTTAAATTGACTGAAAAACGTCACGAAGAAATTGTTGCAGAACTCGAAGAACGTTTAAAATAGGTAAATAATTTACTGACAGCTTTTGTAAGATAGAAAATAAAAAGATGAAATTTGTTTAAACTGTCATCAGTAAATCTGTCAGTAGAATTTTTAAAATTTGATTAAAGGTCATTATAGTTAGGAAATATCATGGAAATTAAAATAAGAGATTTTGGCTTAGGAAGTGACTTAATTAGTCTAACCAATAAAGCAGGTGTCACAATTTCTTTTACAAATCTGGGCGCTCGGATTGTTGACTGGCAAAAAGATGGAAAGCATCTGATTCTAGGCTTTGATTCAGCTAAAGAATATTTAGAAAAAGATGCCTATCCTGGTGCAACTGTTGGACCTACAGCAGGAAGAATTAAGGATGGTTTGGTCAAAATTTCTGGGAAAGATTATATCTTAAATCAAAATGAAGGCCCTCAAACCTTACATGGTGGGGAAGAAAGTATTCATACTAAACTTTGGACATATGAAGTTACCGATTTAGGAGCTGAAGTTCAAGTCAAATTTTCCTTAGTTTCTAATGACGGAACAAATGGTTATCCTGGTAAAATAGAAATGTCAGTAACTCATTCTTTTGATGATGACAATAAGTGGAAAATTCATTATGAGGCCATTTCTGATAAAGACACTGTGTTTAATCCAACTGGGCATGTCTATTTTAATTTGAATGGTGATGCTAGTGAATCTGTTGAAAATCATGGACTTCGACTGGCCGCTTCAAGATTTGTTCCTTTAAAAGACCAAACAGAAATTGTTCGTGGTGATATCGTTGATATAAAAAATACAGACTTGGATTTCCGTCAGGAAAAACAATTATCAAATGCCTTCAATTCTAATATGGAACAAGTTCAATTAGTTAAAGGAATTGACCATCCTTTCTTGTTAGACCAGTTAGGACTTGATAAAGAACAAGCTCGTTTAACGCTTGATGATACTTCAATTTCAGTCTTTACCGACCAACCAAGTATTGTGATATTTACAGCAAATTTTGGTGATTTAGGAACTCTTTATCATGAGAAAAAGCAAGTGCACCATGGTGGAATTACTTTTGAATGTCAAGTATCACCTGGGTCTGAGCAAATTCCAGAGCTTGGAGATATCAGCCTAAAAGCGGGAGAAAAATATCAAGCAACCACAATTTACAGCTTGCATACAAAATAAAGAAATAAATTTAGAGGAGAGAAGAAATGTCTATAGTTGTAGAAAATAGTACTGTATTATCAGCATTAACAGAAAAATTTGCAGAAGTTTTTGGAGATACAAAAGAAGTTGAATACTTTTTTAGCCCAGGACGAATTAATTTGATTGGTGAACATACCGATTACAATGGGGGATATGTTTTCCCAGCATCAATTATAATTGGAACAACAGGACTAGCTCGTCTGAGAGAAGATAAAAAAGTCAAACTTTACTCAGAAAATTTTCCTAAATTAGGCGTCATTGAATTTGATTTAGATGAAGTTGAAAAGAAAGATGGTGAGCTTTGGTCTAATTATGTTAAAGGAATGATTGTCATGCTTAAAGGAGCAGGATATGAAATTGACAAAGGTTTTGAATTGTTGATAAAAGGAGAAATTCCTACAGCATCTGGCCTTTCATCATCAGCATCACTTGAGCTTTTAGTCGGCGTTGTTTTGGATGATTTATTTAACTTAAATGTTCCACGTCTTGAATTGGTTCAATTAGGACAAAAAACAGAAAATGATTATATTGGTGTTAATTCTGGAATTTTAGACCAATTCGCTATTGGTTTTGGTGAAGTCAAAAAAGCAATCCTATTGGACTGTAACACTCTAAAATATGAGATGGTTCCTGTTGAACTTCGTGATTATGATATTGTTATCATGAATACTAACAAACCGCGGGCTTTGACAGAATCAAAATACAACGAACGTTTTGCTGAAACACGTGAGGCGCTCAAAAGAATGCAAACGAGATTGGACATTCAATCACTTGGAGAATTATCAAATGAAGAATTTGATGCCAATACTGATTTGATTGGGGATGAAACATTAATTAAACGTGCACGTCATGCCGTTTATGAAAATAATCGAACTAAAATTGCTCAAAAAGCATTTGTTGCAGGTAATTTGACAAAATTTGGAGAACTTCTTAATGCTTCACATGCTTCTTTGAAAGATGATTATGAAGTCACAGGACTTGAACTTTATACCTTAGCAGAGACTGCTCAAAAACAAGCCGGGGTCTTGGGGGCCAGAATGACTGGAGCCGGATTTGGCGGTTGTGCAATCGCTCTTGTTGCTCATGACAATGTTTCAGCCTTTGAAAAAGCCGTCGGCCAAGTTTACGAAGAAGTTGTCGGTTATCCAGCAAGCTTTTACGTCGCTCAAATTGGTTCTGGTTCAACAAAGTTGGATGTTGAATAAATCAAATAATATTTAAAAAATTTTATGAGTGATTTAAGTGAGTTAACATTAAATTAGTGATAGCAAATTCAAGCACTCAAAACTAAGTGCTTGAATTTTGTATTCATTTCCAAAACTCACTAATCAAGACAAAGCAAGAACTTTACTTACAGAAGTAAATTAGAAAGTATTTTATGTCAATTTATCAATCAATTCAAGATTTTATTAGTCTTGCTTTACAAAATGGAACGATTGAGCCACTTGATGAGCTCTATCACAGAAATCAACTTCTTCATTTTCTTGGTCTAAATGATTGGGCAGAAGTCGATAAAGAAGCTCACGAGAAAGATTCCTTGATTTTAATGGACCAACTTTTAGCGATTGCAAATGAAAATAATGTGATTGAAAAAGGACAAGATGAATTTTATGAAGCCGCTCTGATGAATTTTATTACACCACGCCCAAGTAAAATCAATCAAGATTTCTGGGAAAAATATAAGACTTCTCCAGATGCAGCAACTCAATATTTTTATGAACTGGCACAGCAAGTGAACCAAGTAAAAACTCGAGATATTGCACGTAATATTGCCTTTAGTCATTTGACAAAATATGGAAAACTTGAAATAACGATTAATCTCTCAAAACCAGAAAAAGACCCCAAAGCCATTGCGGCAGCTAAATTAGTAAAGGCTTCCTCTTATCCAGCCTGTCAACTTTGTTTGGAAAACGAAGGATTTTATGGCATAGGAAATAAACCTGCTCGTTCTAATCATCGAATCATTCAAGTCTCAATTAACGGCGAAGACTGGGGCTTCCAATATTCTCCTTATGCCTATTTTAATGAACACTCGATTTTACTAAATGCTAAACACCAACCAATGGAAATTAATAAACGTGCTTTTGATAATTTATTGGGATTTCTAGATCAATTTCCTGATTATATGATTGGTTCTAATGCAGATTTACCAATTGTAGGAGGGTCAATTTTGACTCATGACCATTATCAAGCTGGACGTTATGAATTTCCGATGGCAAAAGCTGAACTTCGAGAAGAAATTAAACTTCAACAATTTCCAGAAGTTTCTTGCGGAATTGTGAATTGGCCAATGTCTGTTCTAAGATTATCAAGTAAAAACCAAGTAGAACTTTCAAAAGCTGCAGATGAACTTTTAAAAAAATGGCAAGTTTATAGTGATGAAAGTCTTCAAATCAAAGCTAAAAGTGCTGACGGAAAGCTTCATCATACAATTACTCCGATTGCTCGAATTCGAGAGGGGAAATATGAATTAGATTTAGTTTTACGAGATAATAATACAAGTGAAATTTATCCAGATGGAATTTTTCATCCACATCCAGCCTTACACCATATTAAAAAAGAAAATATTGGATTGATTGAAGTGATGGGACTTGCAATTTTACCAGCCAGGTTAAAGACAGAACTTTTGGAAGTTGAAAAATATCTCTTGAATCAAGAAAATGAGATGTCAGAAATTCACAAACCATGGGCTGAAGAATTGAAAGAAACAGAATATTTTTCAAAAGAAACAGTTCATGAAACAGTTCAGGAAGCAGTTGGAGAAGTATTTGAACAGGTGTTAAAAGATGCCGGAGTATTCAAAGATAATGAAGTAGGACAAAAAGGTTTTTATGAATTTATAAATTTCGTAAATAATTAATTTTCATAAATCAAGAGAGCTTTAAAAAGGAGTTGATAAAATGCCTAAATTAGAAAGCTACAAACGAGTTCACACAGAAGAACTCTACTTTCCTAACGATCAAAAATTATGGAAAGAGCAACAAGAAGCTTTAGTTTTACTGGAAAAGTTTAATCAAACTTCAGTGACTCAGCCAGAGCAACAAATGGAACTTCTAAAAAAATGTTTTCAGAAATTGGGGAAAATTGTTTTATTCAACCCCCTTTTTATGCTAATTTTGGCGGAAAAAATGTTCATTTTGGGACAGAGATTTATGCTAATTTTAATCTAACATTGGTTGACGATACAGATATTTTTGTAGGAAATCATGTCATGTTTGGACCAAATGTTACGATTGACACGGCGACACATCCTGTCTCGCCTGACTTACGTAAACGAGGGGCTCAATATAATAAAAAAGTTTACATTGAAGAAAACGTTTGGCTAGGTGCTGGTGTAATTGTTTTACCTGGTGTTAGAATTGGAAAAAATAGTGTGATTGGCGCAGGGAGTCTTGTAACTAAAGACATTCCAGATAATGTGGTTGCTTTTGGAACTCCTTGTATGGTTAAAAGAAAAATTAATGATTCTGACTTTAAAACTTATGATCATGGAAAAAAGATTGATTTAGATGAGTTCATCTGAAAGGAATGGCTATGATGACAATGATTGATGTACTAGAGCGTAAAGATTGGGAAAATCCAGTAGTTTCAAATTGGAATAGGTTGCCAATGCATACACCTATGGACTTTTTAGAAAAGCAATCACTGAATGGTCTTTGGAATTTTGATCATTTTTCTAGAATTTCAGATGTACCTAAAAATTGGTTAGAACTGACGGAGAGTAAAACGGAAATTATCGTTCCAAGTAATTTGCAAATAGAATTTAAGGATAAAAGCGATGTTCCAATTTATACAAATGTGACTTATCCTATTCCAATTCAGCCTCCTTATGTACCAGAGGCTAACCCAGTTGGAGCTTATAGTCGCTATTTTGATATCACAAAAGAATGGCTTGAGAGCGGTCATGTTCACCTTACATTTGAAGGGGTTGGATCAGCTTTTCATTTTTGGTTGAATGGGGAATACGGAGGTTATTCAGAAGATAGCCGCTTGCCTGCTGAATTCGATATCAGCAACCTGGCCAAAGAAGGTCAAAATTGTTTAAAAGTTCTAGTTTTTCGTTGGTCAAAAGTCACCTATTTTGAAGATCAAGATATGTGGCGAATGTCAGGTATTTTTCGTTCGGTGAACTTACAATGGCTTCCAGATAACTACTTGTTAGACTTTTCTATAAAAACAGATTTGGATGAGGATTTAGATTTTGCAAATGTAAAACTTCAAGCATATGCTAAAAACATGGATGATGCTTGTTTAGAATTTAAGCTTTATGATGACGAACAATTAATTGGAGAGTGTCATGGTTTTGATGCAGAAATTGGAGTAGTCAATCCAAAATTATGGTCAGATGAAATTCCCTATCTTTATCGTTTAGAATTAACTTTAATGGACCGGAGTGGGGCGGTATTTCATAAAGAAACAAAAAAAATTGGTATTCGAAAAATTGCTATTGAAAAAGGACAGCTAAAAATAAACGGGAAAGCACTTCTTGTTCGTGGAGTGAATAAGCACGAATTTACCCCTGAGCATGGTTATGTCGTTTCTGAAGAAGTGATGATTAAAGACATCAAATTGATGAAAGAACATAATTTTAATGCGGTCCGCTGCTCTCATTATCCTAATGATTCACGCTGGTATGAATTGTGTGATGAATATGGATTGTATGTTATGGATGAAGCAAATATCGAAACGCATGGAATGACTCCGATGAATCGTTTGACAAATGATCCGACTTATTTACCATTAATGAGTGAACGTGTTACACGAATGGTTATGCGTGACCGTAATCATCCATCAATTATTATTTGGTCTCTTGGGAATGAGTCAGGTTATGGAAGTAACCATCAAGCTTTATATGATTGGTGTAAATCATTTGATTCTAGCCGCCCTGTTCATTATGAGGGGGGAGATGACGCAAGTAGAGGAGCAACAGATGCCACTGATATCATTTGTCCGATGTATGCTAGAGTAGATAGTCCAAGTATTAATGCGCCTTATTCATTAAAAACCTGGATGGGGGTAGCTGGAGAGAATAGACCACTAATTCTTTGTGAATATGCTCATGATATGGGGAATTCATTAGGAGGATTTGGGAAGTACTGGCAAGCTTTTCGAGAAATTGACCGATTGCAAGGTGGATTCATCTGGGATTGGGTGGATCAAGGTTTATTAAAAGATGGAAATTATGCTTATGGAGGTGACTTTGGGGACAAGCCAAATGATCGTCAGTTTAGCCTTAATGGTCTTGTTTTTCCAAATCGTCAAGCAAAACCAGCTCTTCGTGAAGCAAAATATTGGCAACAATATTATCAGTTTGAATTGGAGAAAACTCCACTAGGTCAAGTTTTTGCCTTTACAGTTACAAATGAGTATCTATTTCGAAGTACTGACAATGAAAAATTATGTTACCAACTGATCAATGGCTTAGAAGTATTATGGGAAAATGAGCTTATATTGAATATGCCTGCTGGAGGGTCTATGAGAATAGACCTGTCTGAGTTGCCTATTGATGGAACAGATAATTTATTTTTGAACATTCAAGTTAAAACAATTGAGAAATGTAATCTTCTTGAGTCTGATTTTGAAGTTGCTCATCAACAATTTGTTCTACAAGAAAAAATTAATTTTACTGACAGAATAGATAGTAATGAAGAAATTACACTTTTTGAGGATGAAGAGCTACTGACCGTACGATCAGCAAAACAGAAATTTATTTTTAATAAAAGCAATGGTAATCTCTCGCGCTGGCTTGATGAGAAAGGCAATGAAAAGTTACTGCATGAGCTCTCAGAACAATTTACAAGGGCTCCATTAGATAATGATATTGGTGTTAGTGAAGTTGAACATATTGATCCTAATGCTTGGTTAGAACGTTGGAAGGGTATTGGCTTTTATGAGTTAAAAACGCTTTTGAAAACTATGATAATACAAGCAACAGAGAATGAAGTAATTATTTCTGTCCAAACAGACTATGAAGCAAAAGGAAAAATTGCATTTTCAACCATTCGAGAATATCATATTTTTAGAAACGGTGAACTTCTTTTAAAAGTTGATTTTAAAAGAAATATAGAGTTTCCAGAACCAGCTCGAATTGGCTTGAGTCTTCAACTAGCTGAAAAAGCAGAAAATGTTACATATTTTGGACTTGGCCCAGATGAAAATTATCCTGACCGAAGAGGGGCAAGTTTATTTGGCCAGTGGAATTTAAGGATTACTGATATGACAACCCCTTATATTTTTCCTAGTGAAAATGGGTTGAGGATGGAAACCAGAGAGTTAAATTATGGTCGTTTAAAAGTTCGGGCAATGGGTCAATCTTTTGCTTTTAATCTAAGTCCGTATAGTCAAAACCAGCTTGCTAAAAAGGGACATTGGCATCTACTTGAAGAAGAAGCAGGAACATGGTTAAATATTGACGGATTCCATATGGGTGTAGGTGGAGATGATTCATGGAGTCCAAGTGTCGCTCAGGAATATTTATTGACAAAGGGAAATTATCATTATGAAGTTAGTTTTAAATTAACGTGATGATCCAAATTTTCAAGAATTTGATATAATATAGAGAAAATGGAGGTTCTTATGACGGTTTTAGTTCTTGGTGGAGCAGGATACGTGGGAAGTCACGCGGTAGATATGCTTCTTAAACGTGGTTACGATGTGGCAGTGGTGGATAATTTAGTGACAGGCCACCGTGAATCTGTTCCAGCAAATGTACGCTTTTACGAGGGTGATGTACGTGATCAAGCTTTCTTAGCAGATGTTTTTGAAAAAGAAAATATTGAAGGAATCATGCACTTTTGTGCTTACTCTTTAGTGGGTGAGTCAATGCAAAAACCTTTAATGTATTTTAATAATAATGTTGGTGGTGCTCAAGTAATTCTAGAAACGATGGAAGAATTCGGAGTAAAACATATTGTTTTCTCAAGTACAGCAGCTACATTTGGAATTCCAGAAAAAAGTCCAATTTCAGAAAAAACACCTCAAAAACCAATTAATCCTTATGGTGAAAGCAAATTAATCATGGAAAAAATGATGAAATGGCAATCGCAAGCAACTGATATGACTTATGTCGCTTTACGTTATTTCAATGTTGCAGGGGCTAAGGATGATGGTTCAATTGGTGAAGCTCATAAAAATGAAACACATTTGATTCCAATTATTTTGCAAACTGCACTTGGTCAAAGAGAGTTCATTACTATTTATGGTGATGACTATCACACGCCTGATGGAACTTGTATTCGTGATTATATTGATATGGAAGATTTGATTGAAGCACACATCAAAGCACTAGAGTATCTTAAAGCGGGCGGTCAGTCTGACCAATTTAATCTCGGTTCAAGTAAGGGTTATTCAAATCTTGAAGTGCTTGAAACCGCACGAAAAGTAACAGGTAAAGAAATTCCAAGCCAAATGGGTGAACGCCGTGCAGGAGACCCAGATGAGCTGGTTGCTGATTCAACAAAAGCTGGTGAAATTTTGGGTTGGAAAGCACAAAATGATTTAGAGCACATTATTACGAACGCTTGGAAATGGCACCAAAGTCATCCAAAAGGTTACTAGTTAATTATCTAAAATTCGAAAAAAAAAGCTCAAATTTTTGAGCTTTTTTTGTATGTAATCGTCATGAAAATGTAATGGTAATTGTGATAATTATTATTAAAAAAATTGATATAATAAAGTGGATGAAAAAAAGACAGTTAAGAAGAAATAAAAATAAATTTAAAAGAGTATCACTAGCTTTTTTTGGTTTAGTGATTATTTTAGCGGGAGCTCTTTTTCTTTTTTGGCCTAAAGGGATAACCTCCGTGACCAAAAATAATGATAAACAAACGTCATCAATATCGACAAAAACTAGTAGTAGCTCCATATCAAATTCAGGAAAACAAGTGATTTATCCAACAATTTATATTACAGGTTCTGGAGGGGACGTATCGTCAATTAATCGGTTAGTTACTCAACTTTTACCAATGGAAAAAGCGGGGGATAAACCATTGGTTCTCATGTCAGATGTTCAGAAAGACTATGAATTAAAAGTTGAAGGAAATATTTCTAAAGATATGCAGTATCCAATGATTGAATTTGGAACGGTTGCCAAAACGGATTCGGGCTCTCTTTTTTCCAAAGGATTACAAAAAGCAATTAGTTATCTGGTGGAGCATTATCAAGTACCATGGATTAATTTAGTTGGTTATTCTTCTGGTGCAACTGGAGCAATCTATTACATGATTGATACGGCAGATAAATCTAATTTTCCTCCGGTCAATAAATATTTTTCTTTAGAAGGGGAATATAATGATGTAACAAATCTTGTTGCAGGAGAAACTTTGACGGATGTGTTGAAAAATGGCCCTTTAATTAAAACTACAATGTATAATTATATTGCTGATAACTATAAAAAGATATCACCAAAAACAAAAATGATGTTGTTAGAAGGAGATTTTGATACGGAAAAACAGACGGATAGTGCTATTCCGTGGGCAGATAGTTTTTCAATTTACCATCTTTTTAAAAAGAATGGAAATGAAATCATTGCAAGTTTGTATCCAACGAAACTTAGGCATTCAAAAGCTCCGACAAATCCAACTGTAGCAAAATATGTTAAAAATTTTTTATATGAAACACCATAAAAAAACTCGGAATTAAGATTCCGAGTTTTTTTGAAGAGTTTCATAGTAATGATGTTTTTTTTGTAAAATAAAATCTAAGTGACCTTCTAAGTCAGTAATTTGTTGGCGTAAAATTCGCTCTTGTTCAACTAAAAGTGAAATACGTTGAATAATTGTTGAATCACCTTGCTCTCTTAAGCGAGAATAATCTTGGATTTTTGCAAGAGACATTCCTGTTGCTTTAGCTCTTTTGATAAAGAAAATCCATTCAAGGTCAGCTTCTGTAAACTCTCGATAATTACTAGAGTTTCGAGCAGGTTTTAATAAATCAAGTTCTTCATAATAACGAAGAGTAGCGATTGGAAGTTCTGTCAGTAAAGCTATTTCTGAAATTTTATAAGTTTTAGTCATTTTTTTCTCTTTTTTGCTTGCCCTCAAGTTAACTTGAAGGTTTATAATGATTTTATCATAGAAAGCTGGTAAATAAAATGAATAAAAAAGAAATTGGTTTAAAAAATTTAGCGAAAATTGACGGAGCAGCTGCTGAAGTTGTTTTTGATTCACTCAAAGACCTTGCACCAGACTTGAATAATCTGATGCTAAAATTTGCTTTTGGAACGATTTATGAGCGAGGAGTTCTCAATTTTAAAGACCGTGAATTGATTACTATCACCAGTTTGTTGACTCAAGGAGGCTGTGAAAATCAATTGCGCGTGCATATTCAAGCTTCGTTAAATGTTGGACTAACGCAAGAAGAAATTATTGAAACTTTTATTCACTATGCTCCTTATGTCGGTTTTCCAAGAGTTTTAAATGCTATCTTTGTTGCTAAGGAAATTTTTACTGACAGAAAGTAAAAAAGTTACTGATGAATTTTTGTCATAGGATAGCTGTTACTGCTTTAGCAGTTTACAGATATGCTAGTAGTTTCATCAGTAACTTTTTATTGCTCTTGTTCAATGGTTCCAGCATTAACATGGAAAATACTCAGATTTTCAGGTAAATTTTTAAGATGATCAAGAGTAGTTGTAGTTATAAAAGTTTGTGTTTTACCCAAACTTGTTTCAATCAAATCAAGTTGACGATGATTGTCTAATTCACTCATGACATCATCTAAAAGTAAAATCGGATACTCACCAGTCTCTTCAAAAATTAAATCAATTTCTGCTAATTTAATTGAGAGAGCAACGGTTCGTTGTTGTCCTTGACTACCAAAATCAGCAACATTAATCTCATTGATAAAAAATTGTAAATCGTCACGATGAGGGCCAACCGATGTTTGATGCCTAAAAATATCATGGTCTTGTCTGCTCAATAATTCTTTTGAAAAGTCAGTTTTCACATTTTGATTATAAATGATTTTTAAATTTTCTTTACCATGAGTAAGTTGCTCATGGATTTTTTTTGCATGAACTTCAAGTTTATCAATAAAATTTTGCCGCTCAAGCATGATTTTATTACCATGTTCAGCTAATTGTTCGTCAAGAACACTTAAAAAATTTTTATCAATTTTGTCTTTATCAAATTTTAAGTAAGCATTCCGTTCTTTTAACGCACGATTATATCGCATGGAATCATAAAGGTAAACCGCATGGATTTGTCCCAGTTCAATATCCATAAATTTTCTGCGGGTAGCTGGAGAACCTTTGACTAATTCCAAATTTTCAGGTGCAAACATCAAGATTTTTAGTTGACCAATGTAGTCGGCTAAGCGATTTTCTTTGAGATGATTGGCTTTAGCAATTCTCCCTTTGGGACTTAATTGAACTTCAAGTGGAACAGTTGCATGAGCTTTTTCAACGACTCCTGAGACCTTCATTTCTTGTTGTGACCAAGAAATGAGCTCTTTGTCGTGACTTGTTCTGTGACTACGAGTGAGTGCTAAAAAATGAATCGCCTCAAGAATATTTGTTTTCCCTTGAGCATTTTGTCCTAAAAAAATATTGAGATTAGGGTGAAAATCAAGTTTTAATTCCTCATAATTACGAAAATTTTTGAGTTCAATTGCTTTGAGTTTCATTATTTTCTACCAGGAAAACGTGGCGGAGCTTTTTTAGCTGGTTTTGTCGTCTTGTTTTCCGCGTTCATTTTTTTCACAATAGCTTTAACACGCGCTTCTTCAACTTTTTCTGCTTCATGTTCTTTAATCGCATCAGCGTCAGCTTGCTCAAAAGTAACTTTTAAATCAAAAGTTGGAAATTCTAATAAATCTCCGTCACGGAGTTTTTTGCCACGACGATTTTCAGCTTCGCCATTATAGAAAATATTTCCTTCGTTTTCAGCAAGGAAAATTTTTGCTTGACCTCCTGTTGAAATTAATCCAAGTTCTTTCAAAACTTGTCCGAGTGTGATATATTCTTCAAATAAAATGTATTTTTTCATAGTCTTATTTTAACATAAATCTGAAATTTAGTTCATTGGAAATTTAGAAATTTATTGAATAAAATAAGGAAGCTTTAAGATAAAAATTATTCGTCATTTTCGTTAGGAAATCTCACAAAATTCCTTCAGTTTTTGGTATAATAAAGGTTGCCTTAATAACTAGAAAAAGCTTGATAAAATAGGAAAGTGATAGTCAATTGACAGAAATTAAAATGGCAGATGGAGTGATGCTTCATCTCATTAAAGAAAGCAAATTTAAAACAGTAAGACTAATGGTTCGTTTTCGTGAAGAAATGTCAGCTGACACCCTTGGGAAACGTGTCCTTATTTCTAATATGCTCGAAAGCACTAATGCGGTTTATCAAACCGGAAAAGATTTTAGTCGCAAATTATCTGAAATGTATGGCGCTTCGTTTACGACAGGAGTGGCTAAAAAAGGGAAACAACATTTACTTTCTCTTAATATGAGTATCGTAAATCCTAAACTTGTTGATTTTGATACTTTGGGAGCAGCAGTCGATTTCTTGAAAATTGCAATTTTTCAACCCGATGCTGCTAATGGTCAATTCAATCCCGAAATTTTCAAAAGAGAGCAAAGAAATTTATTGCATTATTTGGCCTCAATGAATGATGACCGTTCTTATTATGCCAGCCGTCAGTTGGCTAATTTATTCTTTGAAGATGAGAATCAAGCATTACCAAGTGTTGGAACGAGCGAATTGATTGCCAAAGAAAATCCAAAAGCCGTTTTTGAATATTATCAAAAAATGCTGACAGACAATGCCATTGATATCTTTGTCTTAGGTGATGTAGATGAAAAACGAATGATTGAACGATTCTCAGACTTCAATTTTACTGACAGAGCTGTCAGTAAAGAAATTTCTTATCAACAATCACTGACAGAAAGCTCAGTAGTGACAGATGAAAAAGAGGTGGCTCAATCTATTTTGCAATTCGCTTATCAAATGCCAATTGCTTATGGAGACAAAAACTACCTTGCTTTGCAAGTGATGAATGGACTTTTGGGAGGTTTTGCTCATTCAAAACTCTTTACCAATGTTCGGGAAAAAGCAAGTTTAGCCTATTCAATTTCTTCAACTTTTGATTCTTTCACAGGTTTTCTAAAAATTGCAGCTGGAATTGACGTTGAAAATTATGAAGAAGCCAAAAGTTTAATCTTTGAACAATTAGAAGCCATAAAATCAGGAGATTTTACAGAATTAGAAGTTGAGCAAACCAAAACAATGTTACGAAATGCTTATTTTGTGGGGCAGGATTCGCCGTCAAACACAATTGAGTTAGAGTATGTAAAAGCACTTATTCCAGATAAATTTTTACCGATGTCTGAATTTTTAAATGCCCTCGAATCTGTTTCAAAAGCCGATTTGATTAGCGTTGCAAAATCATTAAATCTGCAGGCAGAATACTTTATGAAAGGATTTACTGTGAATCAGGAAAAAATGGAGGTCAGCCTTGAAAAGTAAGTTTTATGAAAAAATAGGTGAGAGATTATTTACAGATATTTTGCCTAATGGCTTGACAGTTTATTATCTTCCAAAAGCAGATTACAATCGAACTTACGGCTTGTTCACTACAAATTTTGGTTCACTTGATACAAGTTTTGTCCCATTGGGAGAAAGTGAATTTCAGACTTTTCCAGAAGGAATCGCCCATTTCTTAGAGCATAAACTTTTTGAAAAAGAAGAGGGTGATGTCATGTATAAGTTTGGAGCTTTGGGAGCTCAAACTAATGCTTTTACAAGTTTTTCAAGGACTTCGTACCTTTTTTCTACTCGTGAAAATTCTTATGAATGTACAGAACTTTTACTTGATTTTGTCCAAAAACCTTATTTTACAAAAGAAAATGTTGAAAAGGAACAAGGAATTATTCAACAAGAAATCCAAATGTATCAAGATGACAGCGATTGGCGTCTTTTTGCAGGGCTTTTGGAAAAAATGTATCCTGATTCTCCTTTAGCAGCTGATATTGCTGGGACACCGGCAACAATTAATGCCATTACGGCAGATGATTTGTATAAAAATTATGAAGTTTTTTATCATCCTAAAAATATGAATTTGTTCCTAACAGGTCCTTTTGATATTGAGATGATGTCAGACTTTGTAAGAAGTAATCAAGCTAAAAAAGACTTTGCTGATCTATCAGAAATTCAAAGAAAAGAAATTAAAGCGAGCGAACCAATTTCGGGAGAGAGTTTGGAACTTGAAGTCGCCATGCCAAAATTTGCTTTGGGTCTGCGCGGTGAAGACCAACTTTCAAGTGACTCAAAGACCCTATTTAAATATAAATTAGCCAATCAACTTTTTCTCGATTTGCTTTTTGGTAGAACCAGTCAGCGCTATGAAGAGCTTTATAATTCAGGCCTAATCGACGATTCCTTTGGTTTCTCCTTTGATTTGGACAAGAGATTTCATTTTGCAGTGTTGACTGCTGACACAGAAAATCCGCAAATTTTAGGTCAAACTTTGCAAGAAGCCATAAAAAGTTATAAAATAGATAGAGATTTTAGTGAGGAACATCTCGACTTACTCAAAAGAGAAATGTTGGGAGATTATTTTAGTTCATTAAATTCGCTTGAATATATTGCTAATCAATTTTCATCAGAAATTTATGGTGACTTAACTTTCTTTGATTTCCCTGAAATTTTGAAAGAATTAAGTCTGTCAGAAATTGAAAAATTTGCTGACCAATTTATTTCTGAGATGAAAAAAGTAGAATTTACAATTTTACCTAAATAAATCCCTCTGTCAGTAAGACAGAAAAGCTAAAAATCTACTGACAGAAATTTAAGCATATTAAAATCTTTCTGTCAGTAAAATAAAAGTCGCTCAAAGTCTCAGTGAAACTTTGTCAGCGCAATTTCTAAGGCGAGATAGTAAAAATCTCCAAAATAAACAAAGAACAGTGATAATTAACAATCGATGTGCAGTACAAAAATGAAGGGAGGATATGTTGACAATCAAAACAATCGGACAAGTCTTAAAAGAAAAGCGGACATCGCTTGGACTTGATCTTTCTGAAGCAGAACAATTAACTCAAGTACAAAAATTATATATCGTAGCACTGGAGACAGATGACTATAAAGCCCTACCGGGTGACTTTTACATTAAAGCTTACCTCAAACAATATGCAGAAAAATTGGGGTTGAATGCAGATAGAATTATTCAAGCCTATGATGAAGGCAAAGGAATCACAGTTGAGGATAAAGAGGACATCCTAGAAAATTATCATTTTGTGAAACCGAGTGAGCGAGTAGAACCTGAGGAAGAAGTGCCAAAAACATGGCGTCATTATGTACCAATTATTTCTTTATCAGCAGCGGCATTATTAATTGTAGTAGGTGTTTTTGCAGCGGTAATTATGAATAAACCAGAAACACCAGATTTAATAACCAATGATTATTCTTATTCAAAGAGTGAAGTTAGTACTTCTAAGTCTTCTACAAGCTCTACAAAACCATCAGAAAGTAGTACACAAGCAAGTAGTAGTACACCTGAACCAACAATTGCTATCTCAGGCTCAAGTTCGGCAATGATTGCCACAATTTCTAATATTTCTGACCCTATAAAAGTTGATTTTTCAGTTGCAGCAGGACGAACAATTTGGGTTGGCATGACGAATTCCAATGTTCCAGCAACTGGTCAAACATTATCTGATGGAGCCAATAGTCTGTCTGCTTTAGTGACAACAGGCTCAGAAAATTCAGTAATTACACTTGGAAGTGTTGAAGGGCTTACCATTACGGTTAATGGAAAAGCTCTTGATTTATCATCACTAACCACAACTGGACCAAATAAAATTACTTTACAAATTAATCGAACGACAAGCAATTCAGCTGCTCAATAAATAAAAGCTGAGGCTTATTTTAAGTTGCAAAAGGAGAACTATGAAAGAGAAAATACCCAATCAATTGACAATGGCAAGGATTTTTATGATTCCAATCTTTGTGATTTTATTTTATTTACCAGAAGGTGCACATTTTAACGGTTTTGTTTCACAAGACCATAGTTCAGTGATGTGGGTTATCGCAGCAATTGTATTTGCCGTAGCCTCATTTACTGACTGGCTTGATGGATATCTCGCCCGTAAATGGCACGTTGTCAGCAATTTTGGTAAATTTGCTGACCCATTGGCCGATAAAATGCTCAATATGGTTGCCTTTGTTGTTCTAGTTGGACTTCATGTTGTTCCAATGTGGGCTGTTGCCATTATTATTTGCCGTGAGCTTGCGGTTACAGGATTGCGCCTCTTATTGGTTGAACAAGGTGGAGTTGTTATGGCGGCTGCAATGCCTGGTAAAATCAAAACTGCCACACAAATGTTGAGTGTTATTTTCCTTTTCATTGGAAATCCCTTGTATATAGGAACAATCCTCTTTTATGTTTGTGTCTTCTTTACCATTTATAGTGGCTATGACTATTTTGCTAAAAATATGCAAGTTTTTAGAAATGCTGATTAATCATTTCCAAATAGAAAATAAAAAAATCCAAGTAGAAATACTTGGATTTTTTGTTTTGATTAGTCAAAGAAAAAAGTACCCTAGAGGATACGAATTGAAAAAATATAAAAATCAGGTGCTATAATGATTTTAGAAAAAACAAAAGAAAGTTTAGCAGTCGATTTGATTGCATAGATACTCTAAAAAGAAAGGGGGAATTAGTGATAAATGTTGTGAAAGAACATTAGCATTTGTTGTTTCAATAAAGGAGGTAAACAACATGAAATCGAAAAAAACTTTAATAGGTCTGATGACCTCAGTCACATTCTTAGTTTTTGCAACACCTTTAATGGTTAATGCAGATACTGATTCATCTACTCAAAGTAATAATCAAGTTCCTCAGATAGTAATTGAAAATGTGGATAACTCTTTAGTTTCAACTGTTGATGTACTAGATAGTTCAGAGTCTGCGGTTTTTGACCCAACTATATTACCAGTAAGTGGTGCTGTTCAAACCATAAAAGATAAAAATGGAGCAGTATCCAATATTTCTCTTACTCCACTATTTAACCCAAGAACACGCGTTTCAAATGGAAGTTATACAATTAATGCTTGGGGAATTGGTTGGAATGTAACTTATTATATCAATATTTCTAGTAACAAAATAACTTCTGCAAATAATCTTGACTATATTATTGCGATGCCTGTAAACTCGGCAACTGTAACAGTTGATAGTTCTAAACAAGCAACAGCCCGCTTCTCATTTAGTACACCAATTTACAATATCCTGTCTTGGACCGGCTGGGTCCGTGCCACAATTAATAGTTCAAATAATATTGTAATTACAACTAATTAATTATGCTTACATTAAGTTTAGTATTTCTTAGCTTAATCTTCTTTGTGGCAGGGATAATTTTTCTAATCGTAAAATTGATATCTAAGATAAAAAAGTCGGGCTGACACTGAAATAGAAAAGGGACCCTTTAAGGGTCTCTTTTCTATCTCAAAGCAAATAATTATTCAAAAAAATAAAAACCTCTTGAAAACGTTATATAATAAATATATAATGGAATCATCATAGCAAAAGAGGAACAGGTAAATGAAACAAAAGTCACAAAATTGTGGTAGTTGTTTCAAAGAATTGAGGCAGTTGGCGGCTTTTAAATATAAAGATTTAGAAGCTATTATGTCTAAGACTGGAATTGTCAAATTTGAAAATGGAACTTCTAATATTTCATTTGAGAAATTAGCTGAACTTTTAAAATTTATGGGTTATACTTTGAGTGACTTTATGTATTTATCTGGAGAAAGTCGAGTTGATGAAGTTTATGGGGAAAAGTTTCATATCATTCGCTACCAGCAAGGCTATCGTGATGATTTTTTTATTCCAGTTGGTGTAAATCCTGTTCGTTTGAAGCTATTTGAAAGTGGAAAAATTTTGCTACCGTATGATTTGATTGATGCAATGCTTGGGCTCATGCATATTCCGGAACAGGATTTTTCTTATATTATCAATGGAAGTAAGGATGATTATTTTGTTCATTATATCAACTGGTTGGATAGGATACAGTTAAGAGAAGAATTTGCGGAAGCAGAAATGATTCAAAATGAAGCACAAAAATATGCGAATAATCAAGAAATAAAAGTTAAGATCCTTGAAGAAAATTTTGAAACTTTGAACTATAACAATGAGTGGCTTGAATTGCATTCGCAAGAAAGATTGACCAGACAATACACTGATTACCGTGTCTTAGAATTAACTGCTAAAGCTTGTCATCAAATATTAAATGATGAAGAAGTAACAGAAATTGGTGATTTTTTATTTGGAATCGAGCTTTGGCTTGAATATAGTTTAGGAATTTTGGCTTTAAATGCTTGGCAACTCCCTTACTCTTTAGTTTATACAATAATATCAGATATTAATTTACACGAGAAAGAATATAAAGGTAAATTAATTTATCGACGTCGTATTGTACAGACTGCCGGGCGATGTGCTATGACACTCATAAGTAGAGGGGAAACCCAAAAAGCAAGTAACTTATTATCAATGGTTCATCACTATGCAGAAGCACTTGATACACATGTCCAAGGACTTTATCGCTTTGCTTGGGCTTATTTAGATTATAGGAATGGAAAAATAGAAGGTCAAAAAGAAATGCTTAGAGTGATTGCCTTATTTGACTTTTTAGAAGTTCCTATTAGTCGTGATTTTGCTCAAAAATATTATAATCGCCATGTTCTTAATTTAGAAGAATCATAGAAGTTAAAATATTTTCTAAATCCTACAAAAGTTGCTTGCTTTGGCTCACTTTTTGCGTTACAATAATAGAAAAGAGAGTGAGTGTTGGTGAAAGCTCATAGGGTTTGTGACAGTGTTTATCGGTGATAACGTTATAATCAATCTGAGGCTCTGATTTTCTAGGAGCAAATTTAGGTGGTACCGTGCAATGATGCACCCTAGAGCGAGAAGCTTTAGGGTGCTTTCTTATGTAAACGGTATCTTTGAAATGAATGTTCAAACCCAATGAATAATCATAAAGATTTTTACTCCCAGTTAACCGAAAGGAAAAAAATGAAACTTCAAAAACCAAAAGGAACAGCAGATTTACTGCCTGCTGAAACTGCAAAATGGCAGTACATCGAAGAAATTGCTCGTGGCGTTTTCAATGATTATAATTTCAAAGAAATTCGGACACCAATGTTTGAAAGCTATGAACTTTTTAGTCGTGCAACAGGTGAAACAAGTGATATTGTTACCAAAGAAATGTATGATTTTGAGGATAAAGGGGGACGTCATATTGCGCTTCGTCCAGAAGGAACTGCCTCAGCTGTTCGGGCTTATATTGAGAATAAACTCTATGCCCCTGAAGTAGTAAAACCAGTGAAGCTATGGTATGACGCACCAATGTTTCGTTATGAACGTCCACAATCAGGACGTTTACGTCAATTTCATCAATTTGGCGTAGAGTGTTTAGGAGTGAAAAATCCAGCAGTTGATGTAGAAATTATTGCAATGGCTGACACACTTTTCCGCCAGTTAGGAATTACTGGTCTTAAACTAGCTCTGAATACACTTGGAGATATGGAAAGTCGCATGGCTTACCGTCAAGCATTGATTGATTATTTGACTCCTTTTGAGAATCAACTTTCAGAAGATAGCCGTCGTCGTCTCAATGAAAATCCTTTACGCGTTTTGGATAGTAAAGAAGCAGAAGACATCGCAATTGTTAAAAATGCTCCAGCTATTTTAGATTATCTCAATGAAGCTTCAAAGGCTTATTTTGAAGAAGTGAAAGCCTTACTTGAAGCTTTACATATTGAGTACACTATTGACCCAAATATGGTTCGTGGTTTGGATTATTATAATGATACAATTTTTGAATTTATTGTTGATTTTGATGGCAAAGATTTGACCGTATGTGGTGGTGGACGTTATGATGGGTTAGTTGAATATTTCGACGGACCAGCAACTCCTGCCTTTGGATTTGGTTTAGGAATTGAAAGACTTTTGATGATTGCTCAAAAACAAGAAATTAATTTCATTCCTGAAGAAACTTTGGATGTTTATATTGCTGTAATGGGCGAAAAAGCAAATCTTGAAGCAACAAAATTAGCTGAAAGCCTACGTGAACAGGCTTTTAAAGTCGAACGTGATTTCTCAAATCGAAAACTAGGAGCGCAATTTAAAACGGCTGAAAAATTGGGTGCTGAGTTGATTATTACACTTGGAGAAGATGAGATTCGCACAGGTCAAATCAAAGTGAAACATAATCAAACACGTAAACAAGTAGAAACAACACTTAAAGCTGTTCATGAATCATTTGCACCGATTTTTGAAGAGATTTATGCGGATGAAGAACTTTAAGTGACTTAAAGCAGGGGTGAATTGATGACGGATTGTCCATTTTGTCAGATGAAAGATACAATCTTTGAAAATGAATTGGCACAGGCATTTTATGATGCCTATCCAGTCAGTGAAGGTCATATGTTGATTAGGCCAAACAAGACATGTGTCTTCATATTTTGAGATGACCAAAGCTGAAAGAAAAGCAATTGAAGAACTTTTAGACTTATCAAAAGATAATTTAACTGAGAAATTTCATGCCGAGGCCTACAATATTGGCATTAATGTTGGTAAAGCAGCTGGACAAACTGTTTTTCATTGTCATGTTCATCTAATACCGCGGCATCAGGGAGATGTAAAGAATCCAACCGGTGGTGTTCGTGGTGTCATACCTGAAAAACAAAACTATAGATAATAAAAAGAAAGAGGAGTAAAATTTTACTTTGTGTACTAGAAGAGTAAAATTTACATTTATATGAAACGTACAAATTACGCGGGAAATATTACAGAAGAATACTTAAATCAAACGGTTACGGTTAAAGGCTGGGTAGCCAAACGCCGTAATCTTGGTGGATTAATTTTCATTGATTTACGTGACCGAGAAGGGATTGTCCAAATCGTTGTCAATCCTGAAACAGCAGCGGCTGATGTGGCAGAAGCAGCTGATAAAGCACGCAATGAATTTGTTCTTGAAGTGACAGGTAAAGTTGTTGAGCGCGCAAGCAAGAATGACAAAATTAAAACTGGTGGTATTGAAATTGAAGCGACTGCCATTGAAATTTTGTCTACTTCTAAAACAACACCTTTTGAAATTAAAGATGATGTTGAAGTTCTTGATGATACTCGTTTGAAATATCGTTACCTTGATTTACGTCGTCCAGAAATGCTTAAAAATATCACAATGCGTCATGCGACGACTCGTTCAATTCGTGAATATTTGGATGGAGCAGGATTCATTGATGTTGAAACACCATTTTTAAATAAATCAACACCAGAAGGAGCGCGTGATTATCTTGTTCCATCTCGTGTTAATAAAGGTGAATTTTATGCTCTTCCACAATCACCACAATTAATGAAACAGCTTTTAATGACTGCTGGACTTGATCGTTATTATCAAATTGTTAAATGTTTCCGTGATGAAGATTTACGTGGTGACCGTCAGCCAGAATTCACACAAGTCGATTTAGAAACATCATTTTTGTCAGAAGAAGAAATTCAAGATTTGACAGAAGAGTTAATTGCTAAAGTCATGAAAGATGTGAAAGGAATTGATGTCACTTTACCTTTCCCACGTATGAAATATGATGATGCCATGAACTTTTATGGTTCTGACAAACCTGATACTCGTTTTGAATTGTTACTGACAGACTTGTCAGCACTTGCTAAAACAATTGATTTCAAAGTTTTCCAAGAAGCAGAAGTTGTTAAAGCGATTGTTGTCAAAGATGCTGCTGACAAATATTCTCGTAAGTCAATTGATAAATTGACAGAACAAGCCAAACAAAATGGGGCCAAAGGCCTTGCATGGGTTAAATTTGAAAAAGGTGAATTTGCTGGTGGCGTTTCTAAATTCTTAGCAGAATCTACTGACAGCTTTGTTAATGAATTGAAATTGACTGACAATGACTTGGTACTCTTCGTTGCTGACAGTCTTGATGTAGCAAATTCAGCTCTTGGTGCGCTTCGTTTAACGATTGGTAAACAACAAGGATTGATTGATTTCCGTCAGTTCAATTTCCTTTGGGTCATTGATTGGCCTATGTTTGAGTGGTCAGATGAAGAAGAACGTTATATGTCTGCTCATCATCCGTTTACTTTACCAACGAAAGAAACACAAGCCTTTTTATCTGCTGACGGACATAGCAAAGATTCTGATTTGAAAAAAGTTCGTGCCCATGCTTATGATATTGTTTTAAATGGTTATGAACTTGGTGGAGGGTCACTAAGAATTAATACCCGCCAACTTCAAGAAGAAATGTTGAGCGCTCTTGGCTTTAAATTAGAAGATGCAAACGAACAATTTGGTTTCTTGCTTGAAGCACTTGATTATGGTTTCCCACCACATGGCGGTTTGGCACTCGGTCTTGACCGTTTCGTAATGTTGCTTGCTGGAAAAGACAATATCCGTGAAGTAATTGCTTTCCCTAAAAATAACAAAGCCTCTGACCCAATGACACAGGCTCCATCCATAGTTGCTGAAAAACAACTGGAAGAATTGAGTATTAAACTTGCAAACAAAGATCAATAAAATTCTCGGCGCCCTTCTAGATAGAATTGGACTTTATCAAGTTTTAAAATCTATTGGCGCTGAAAAAATGGCAAATAAATTTTCGGCAGCAGTTGTTTATGCTGTCTTCTCATCATTCGCATTGAACTTTTTCTATCAGCCAGGACATGTGTATGCTTCTGGTGCGACGGGTGCAGCTCAGGTTGTTACTGAATTAGTAGCCAGAATAAGTGGTCATAATATCTTACCTATTTCTGCTTCTTTGATATTAGTAAATGCGCCACTTTTCATTCTTGCTTGGCGAGGAATAGGCAAACAGTTCACCGTTTATACAGTGATTACAGTTGTTATGAGTTCAGTTTTCATCCATTTTATTCCAGTGACGCCCTTAACTCATGAGCCAGTTATTAATGCTGTCTTTGGTGGGGCAATTATGGGATTTGGTGTTGGGAATGCAATGAAATCTGGGATTTCTTCTGGAGGGACTGATATCGTCAGCCTCTATATGCGTAAGAAAACAGGAAGAAGTGTTGGAACTTTGGCATTTCTGGTCAATGGTGTGATTATTTTTACAGCCGGAGTTCTTTTTGGCTGGGAATACATGCTCTATAGTTTAATTGCTATTTTCGTTAACTCTCGTGTACAAGATGCAATCTTTACAAGACAAAAACGTCTTCAAGTAATGATTGTAACTAAAAATCCAGAATTACTGACAAAGAAATTAGTGAATCGTTTTAAACATGGAGTAACCATTTTACATGACGCGGAAGGTGGCTATACACATACCAGTCAGACCGTCCTCATGACTGTCATTACAATGTATGAATATCAGGAATTCAAGGATATTATTCAAAAATATGACGAACATGCTTTTGTATCAATATCGGAGAATGTTCGAGTGCTTGGAAAATTTGCAGAAGTAGAAGATTAACTGCTTAGGTTTTACATTGAAAAAAGAAAGATAAAAGGGAGAAAGCCAAAAGGAGGACTTTCTCCCCTTATTATCTGAAAAAATAAAGGAGGAAATAAAATGAAAAGATTTGCAAGAGTACATTTTTTGTACTTGCTTGCCATCGCAATTGGTACTGGAATTTATGCTTTTGGCTTTGTCGCCTTTAATATGGCGAATCACTTAGCTCAAGGAGGGGTCGCCGGACTTTCTTTGATTTCTTATGCTTTATGGCATATTGACCCTTCTTATGTTCAACTTTTAATCAACATTCCTCTTCTGATGATAGGTTATCGTTTTTTAGGAAGAAGAACCTTTATTTATACAATTTGGGGAATTGTGAGTTTAGCTGTTTGGATTTGGATTTTCCAAAGGGTCAGTTTTACAATTAATATTGGAAATGATACTCTAATAGCCGCTTTACTCGCCGGAGTCTTTTCAGGTTCAGGAATCGGATTAGTCTTTCGCTTTGGTGGAACAACAGGTGGGACAGATATTCTTGCTAAGTTATTTCAAATAAAAAAAGGAATTCCTGTTGGGCGAATGCTTTTTATCTTTGACTCTTGTATCTTGGCTCTATCTTTAAGTTATGTTGACCTTAAACATATGATGTATACTTTGATTGCCAGTTTTATTTCAATGCAAATGATTAATTTGATTCAAAATGGTGGTTATACAGTTCGGGGAATGCTTATTATCACAAATCATCATGTAGAAGTTGCTAAAACAATTATTGAAGAAATTGGCCGAAGCGCAACATATTTACACGGTGAAGGAGCCTATTCAGGAACTGAAAAAGAAGTGCTTTACGTTGTTCTTAACCCAAGTGAAATACAAGAAGTAAAACAAATTCTATCGGTAATTGACCCGAATGCCTTCGCTTCAGTCATCAATGTTCATGAAGTTGTGGGAGATTTCGCTCCTAAACGGGGTAGATTTAAAGATTTAAAAAAATAAAATAGCTCATTGGGCTATTTTTTTTAAGATACTTAAGTTAAAAAGGGAGAAGTTTTCAAAAGTTGACTAAATTCTAAATTTAAACTACAATAGATTTAAACATCCTTGCCCTCGGCAAGGATATTTCATCGAAATTTTTGAGGAATATTATGAAAAAATTATCTAAGGTGCATTTTTTGCAACTTCTTGCTGTTACAATTGGTACAGCAATCTATGCCTTTGGTTTTGTTGAGTTCAACATGGGGAACCACTTGGCTGAAGGTGGAGTCGCTGGGCTTTCATTGATTGGTTATGCTTT
>JABLTQ010057059.1_pt1 | contig 41436 bp, 40 predicted proteins | sample 7160101 | NCBI WGS metagenome assembly JABLTQ01 (sample SAMN14651228, study PRJNA627086) | human gut metagenome | isolation source: feces | host: Homo sapiens | reverse complement strand
TCTTACACCAGGAGGTTATTTTCTTCTACTTGTACTGAAGTATTTTTCCCACCCCCAGTAGAACTGGGGGTTTTTTCATGCTAAAGCGCCAAGAATCATAAAATAGGCAGCCAAATGGCTGCCTATTTTTTCAACGCTTATGATTGGAGCAGGATCCTTTACTTGATCATGCTGGCGACTTCTGCTGCGAAGTCTTCTTCCTTCTTGGCCAGACCTTCGCCGGTCTCGAAGCGAGCGAACTTGACAACCTTGATGTCGCCGCCGACTTCCTTGGCGACAGCCTTGACGTGCTGTTCAACGGTCATCTTGCTTTCCTTGACGAACTGCTGGTTGAGCAGGCACACTTCTGCGAAGTAGTTGTTCATACGGCCAGCGACCTTCTTCTCAGCGATCATCTGCTTCTTTTCTTCGGGCATCTTGGTGTTGGAAGCGTTCTCTTCCAGAGCCTTTGCCAGCTGGACAGCCTTTTCCTTCTCCACTTCTTCTTCAGGAACTTCGTCGCTGGAGACATAAGTGGGGTTCATTGCTGCGATCTGCATTGCCAGATCCTTGCCCAGGTTGATGACGGTCTCGTTGGTCTTCAGTTCATCAGCCACGTCCAGGTTCACCAGAACGCCGATCTTGCCGTTCATGTGGACATAGGGGATATTCAGGCCGGTATCATAGCGGACAAAACGGCGCAGCTGCAGGTTTTCGCCGATGGCCAGAACCTTGTCAGCGGTGACAGCATCCACGGTACGGTCGGTGCCGGGATAGGTAGCGGCCTTCAGAGCGTCGATGTCAGCGGGATTCTGCTCAGCAACTGCCTTCGCGCAGTCGGTGACGAATTCCTGGAAGGTGGCGTTCTTTGCCACGAAGTCGGTCTGAGAGTTGCATTCCAGCACGACGCCCACGCCGTTTTCAACGATAGCCAGGGAGACGCCTTCGGAAGCGATCTTGGAAGCCTTCTTGGTCTGTGCGGCCAGACCCTTTTCACGCAGCCAGTCGATTGCCTTTTCCTTGTCGCCATCGCAGGCTACCAGAGCCTTCTTGCAGTCCATCATGCCGACGCCAGTCATCTCGCGCAGTTCTTTTACATCTTTTGCGGTAACAGCCATGTTATTTACCTCCCATAATGTCACATAGACCCGCCCGTGCCAGGCGGGCCTATGACAGGTGTATCATAAATCTTTCCATCGCGCCCTATCCGTGCCGGACAGCAGTGCCGATGGGTTTCAACTAGATTATTCTTCGGTTGCTTCGACTTCTTCGACTTCCTCGCCCTGCTTGCCTTCGGTGACAGCGTTGGCCATGACGCCGGAGATCAGACGGATGGCGCGGATAGCATCATCGTTGCCGGGGATGACATAATCGATCTCGTCGGGATCGCAGTTGGTGTCAACGATGGCGACCACGGGGATCTTCAGCTTACGAGCTTCAGCGATGGCATTGTGTTCCTTGCGGGGGTCGACCACGAACACAGCACCGGGGAGCTGCTTCATGTCCTTGACGCCGCCCAGGTACTTCTCCAGCTTTTCCTGCTCGTGCATCAGCTTGATGACTTCCTTCTTGGGGAGCATATCGAAGGTGCCGTCTTCTTCCATCTTCTTCAGCTGATTCATGCGATCCACACGGCCACGCATGGTCTTGAAGTTGGTCAGCATGCCGCCCAGCCAACGGGAGTTGACATAGAACATGCTGCAACGGGTTGCTTCTTCCTTGATTGCTTCCTGAGCCTGCTTCTTAGTGCCGACGAACAGGACGGTCTTGCCAGATGCTGCCACGTCCTTGACGAAGTTGTAGGCTTCTTCCAGCTTCTTGACGGTCTTCTGCAAGTCAACGATATAGATACCGTTGCGCTCGGTGTAGATATAGGTTGCCATCTTGGGGTTCCAACGACGGGTCTGATGCCCGAAGTGAACGCCTGCTTCCAGAAGCTGCTTCATAGATACGACTGCCATGGATAAAATCCTCCTTTTTAGTTGTTACCTCCACCCGGCTTTTTCCACGCCAATCCCACCGCCAAAACGGGCAGGACACAGGGCGCAGACCACCTGGGTGTGCGTAATCCTGAAATACTATACACTATTTTCCTCTTGAGTGCAAGGTTTTTTCCGCATTTTCTTCGGATTTCCAGAGATTTTTCCCCAAAACCTCCCCTCAACCCTGACCAACCACCGCTTCCGCCACTCGGATGCCATCCACAGCAGCGCTCATGATGCCGCCGGCGTAGCCGCAGCCCTCGCCGCAGGGGAAGATGCCCCGCAGGGCGCACTGATAGCTCTCGTCCCGCAGAATCTTCACCGGTGAGGAAGAACGGGTCTCCACTCCGGTGAGCACCGCCTCCGGATGGGCGAAGCCGTGAACTTTCCGGTCTAACAGAGGCAGAGCCTCCCGCAACGTGTCGGTGACATACTGGGGCAGGCAGTCACGCAGGTCTGTCCAGGTGACGCCGGGCTGATAGGTGGGACGGATGGCGCCCACATGAGTGGACGGACGCCCCTGCAAAAAGTCCCCCACCAGCTGCGCCGGTGCGCGGAACCCACCGCCGCCCAGCAGGTAGGCGCTGTGCTCCCACTGCTCCTGGAACCGGACGCCGGCCAGTACATCCCCCGCCCCAAAATCCGTTGGGTTGACCCCCACCAAGAAGCCGCCGTTGATGTTCTGCCCGTCTCGGGCACGGTAGCTCATGCCGTTGGTGACTAGGTGCTCTGGTGTGGACGCCGACGCCACCACCTGACCGCCGGGGCAGACGCAGAAGGAAAAGGCGCTGCGGCCGCTGGGCAGGTGGCAGGAGAGGCGGTAGTCGCTGGGGGGCAGGTGCGCCCAGGCACCGCCGTACTGGGCTTGGCTGATGGCGGCTTGGTCATGCTCGATGCGGACGCCGATGGCGAAGGCTTTGCGCTCCATGGGGACGCCGGCTCGGTGGAGGAGGGAAAAGGTGTCTCGGGCGGAGTGGCCGGGCGCCAATACGAGGGCATCAGTGGTGAGGTCGTAGGTGCCCTCTGGGCTGGTGACGGTGAGACCGGTCAGGCGGCCGGTCTCCTGGCGGAGACCGGTGAGCTGGTGGCCGAAGCGGACATCGCAGCCCAAGCGAATCAGCTCCAGCCGGATGTTCCGCACCACTTGGCGGAGGACGTCGGTGCCCACATGAGGGCGGAAGGAATGGGCGATGTCCTCCGGTGCGCCCATCTCAATAAAGGTGTCCAATACCGTGCCAATGCGGGGGTCATGAGTGCCGGTAGTCAGCTTGCCGTCGGAGAATGTACCTGCACCGCCCTCGCCGAACTGGACGTTGGTGGTGGCGTCCAGTTGACCGGTCCGCCAGAACTGCTCTACTTTTTTCGTCCGTTCCTCCACCGGTGCCCCTCGCTCCAGGACGATGGAGGGGATGCCGTTCCGAGCCAGATACAGGGCGGCAAACAGACCGGCTGGCCCCATGCCCACCACCACGGGGGGCTGGGTGCTGGTGCGCTGGACGGGTGGGAACTGGTAGGGCTTGCGCACCACCAGCTTGATCTGATTGGACTTCGCCCCTTTGACCAGCGCCCCTTCCCCCTCCGCTTCCACGTCCACGGAGAGGACAAAGTGCAGGTCGGATTTTTTTCGAGCATCCACCGACTGTTTGACCAGGTGGATGGCCTGGATGCCGCTGCGGGTGCGCAGGAGCTTGCACACCTTCTTTTCCAGCTGTTCTGGCTGGTAATCTAGCGGCATCCGGATATTGCTGATGCGAATCATCTTATTCTCCTTACCTTAATATCAATAAAATCCAACCCCTAGTGTACCATCTCTTTTCTCCATCGGCAACCGGCATTTCTACCTGGAAACGGTCATAGGCTGTTGGAGAGGTGATGGGATTGGTGGGTTATCTGGTCTGGCGGGAACGGGGGTGGCGCATCCGCTATTTTGAGGAGGAGTTTTGTCATGTCTCCCTGTGGCGGGTAGAGCTGCCCCGGAACAGCCACCCTGACCGCACCGTGCAGCGTGCCCTCACCACCCTCCGCCGCCACGGCGTCACCCGCCTGCTCGCCGATGACGCTACCCTGCTGCCGCCGGTGGCCACGGGGCCGCTATGGCGGGCGCTGGCGGGACAGGCGGCATTGGTGGAGCTGGCACGGCGACACATTCCCCCTGGGCAAGCCTTTGTGGGGCTGCGTGCCAAGCAGGTAGATCGCTCGGTGGTGGCCTGCTGCACGGCGCTGGCGCCGGTGGTGCGGGGGCTGGCGTTGGAGATACCGGACTGTGAGGGGCTGGCGTGGAATTTGCAGCGGCGGTTCGGGCTGCCTATTTTGGCGCAGGGTGGGGATTTAACATTGAATTTCACTGATTCCAGCACCGGCATCGCCCTCTCCGGAGACACCCCCCACCCGAAAGGACTCACCCTGTCCTGCCCCGGCGTCACCCTGCCGGAGGACTGTCCACGGGAGGGATTGTTGGCCTATCTGGTGGAGCAGGGGGCGGTGCATTGGCAGGATGTACGGGTGTTGGCTGCTGCTTGTCATTCGACAGGACTCGTGCTATAATGGACTGCATTCCATTATAGCACGAGGTGATACCATGAAGAAACTGTACGCCAGCGCCGCCCTGCTGCTGGCCGCCATCATCTGGGGGTTTGCGTTCGTGGCGCAGACCGTGGGGATGGATCACGTTGGCCCCTTTACCTTCCAGTCCAGCCGTTACCTCCTGGGTGCGCTGACCCTGGTGCCGGTCATCCTGGTCTCGGACAGCCGCAAGAAGAAGGCAGGCACCTATCGCGAGATGACCCAGGCGGAAAAGAAGACCCTGCTCAAGGGCGGTCTGGCCTGCGGCGTCGTGATGACCTTCGCCGCCTCCTTCCAGCAGGTGGGGCTGGCTTACACTACCGTGGGCAAGTCCGGGTTCATCACCTCCATGTACATCATCCTGGTGCCTGTGTTCGGCCTGTTTTTGCATAAGCGTGTTCCAGCGAAAATTTGGGGCTGCGTGGTAGTGGCCGCAGTGGGGTTCTACTTCCTGAGCATCAACGGCCCCTTGGAGCTTTCCCGTGGGGACACGCTGACCGTCCTCTGTTCCCTGTGCTTCTGCTTCCATATCCTGTGCGTGGATCACTTCGTGTCCCTGACCGATGCCATCAAGCTCTCTTTTCTCCAGCTGCTGACCACCGGCGTTATCTCCGGCATCATCATGTTCCTGTTCGAGCAGCCCACCTGGAACGCCATTCAGAGCGCCCTGCCCGCCATCCTATACGCCGGCATTCTCTCCTGTGGTGTGGCCTACACCTTGCAGGTGGTGGGGCAGCAGTACGCCGCCCCTACGGTGGCGACCCTGCTCATGAGCCTGGAATCGGTGTTCTCCGTCCTGGGCGGCATCCTGCTGCTGAGCCAGGTGCCCACCAGCCGAGAGTTCTTCGGCTGCGCCCTCATCTTCGCCGCAGTGCTCATCTCCCAGCTGCCCATTTTGGAGGGGAAACAGACGGCGGAATCTTGATCGCGAAAGAAAGCTGTGTGAATGTTCCTTCACACAGCTTTCTTTTTGTCTATGGAGCGGTAACAGGCTTCCAGCCGGTTACTTCGTCCGCTTTCTCTTTCTGGTCAGAACGGTGCCGGTCACCCCGACAGCGCTGACACACAGCAGAACTGTCCACATAGGTGGGAAGCGATAGCAACAGCAATGGGCAAATTCCCAATGTCCTTTTTCACCTCCCCTTCCAGACGCAAAAAGACCCGACGTGATTGCTGCCACGTTGGGTCTTTTCCGAACCATTTTATTCAAACCCGAGGTCGATCTGGAATTTTTTCTCGCAGGCGGGACAGGTGACCACGCCGGACTCCAGGGTCTCCCCGTCCAACAGGATGGCGCCGCCGCAGTTGGGGCACTCCACCTCGTACTCATCCTCCTCCTCGTCCTCGAAGCTGTCCACCACCAAGGTCTCCAGCACGTCCAAGCTCTCGGTCAGCTCGTCCAGCTGTTCATTCAGCTCCTTGAGTGCTTCCTCGTTGGCGGTGGTCTGGTCGGCCAGCTCCTCCACCACGTCCACCAGGGCGGCCAGCAGTTTCCCCTGCTGATCCTTCGCCTCGTCCAGGTTCAGGCCATCGGCCAAGCCACGGAGGTATCCCATTTTTTCTGCCAGAGACATGGGTTCTTTCGCTCCTTTCGTATTTGAAAAAACTGCGCCAGCCCAACGGCCAGCGCAGCAGAGTGGATCACTTACAACGGGACATATATTCGCCAGTACGGGTGTCGACCTGGATGCGGTCGCCTTCGTTGATGAACAGAGGCACCTTGATCTCCGCACCAGTCTCCAAGGTAGCGGGCTTGGTCACGTTGGTAGCAGTATCGCCACGGACGCCAGGTTCGGTCTTGACCACTTCCAGCTCCATGAAGTTGGGGGGTTCCACGCCAAAGACCTTGCCCTTATAGGACAGAACCTTACAGGGGGTGTTCTCCTTGACAAACTTGAATGCGTCCCCCAGCTGATCGCTGTTGAGGGGGATCATGTCATAGGTCTCGGTGTCCATGAAATAATACAGACCATCGTCCGCATAGCTGTATTCCATTTCCTTGCGTTCGATGAATGCTTCTTCAAACTTTGCAGTGGGGTTGAAGGACGTTTCGGTGACTGCACCGGTGATAACGTTCTTCATCTTTGTCCGCACAAAAGCAGCGCCCTTGCCGGGCTTGACGTGCTGGAATTCCACGACCTGCATTACCTTTCCCTCATATTCGAAGGTCTTGCCATTTCTAAAATCGCTGGCAGTAATCATTCTATTCAGCTCCTTCAAGATTCAACAACCCGGCCGCAGGGCGGCGCAAGTCATATTTGCTTTATTTTATCGCAAATCCGCCCTTTTTGCAAGGGGAAGTGTGTATTTTATCGAACGGCTCACCGCTCCATTTGGATGACCATATGGTTGTAAGGCATTTCCACGCCATTTCGGTCAAAGGAATCCTTCACGTTCTCCATCAGGTCGTAATATACATCCCAATAGTCCGATGTGAGACACCACACCTTTACCGCATAGCCGATTCCGCTCTGGCCATACTCGGTCACTCGGATAAAGGGCGGGATGGGGTCGTTGATGATCCGATCCACCTGCGCCACTGCCTCTAAGATGGCACGCTTGACCTGGTCGGCAGAGTTGTTATAGGACGCATAGAAGGTCAGATCCACCCGTCGTTTTCCCTCGGTGGAGCAGTTGGTGATGGTGGCGCTGGAGATGGTGCTGTTGGGGACACTGATACGCTTGTTGTCCAGGGTGTTGATCTGGGTGTTGAGCAAGCCGATCTGCAAAACCGTCCCCTCTACCCCGCCGGCGATGACATAGTCTCCCACCAGGAAGGGCTTGGACACCAGCAGCAAAACCCCGCCGAATAAGTTGGACAGAGAGCCTTGGGCAGCCAGGGCAAAGGCAGCAGAGAGCACCGAAGCCAGGGTGACCAGGTATTTGGCGTCCAGGCCGCAGCGGCTGGCCACTTCCAAGATCCAAATGAAGTACACTATGATGCGCACCACTGAGTGGATGAATCGGTACAGGGTCTTTTCCAAGGGCAGTTTTGAAAGGGTCTTGTCCACGGCCAGGATGATGAGCTTGACCAACAGGAAGCCGATGATCAGGGTGGCGATGACGCCAAACACATGACCGGCCATGGCGGTGCGCAGGGTGCTGAGATCCACATCCAGCGTCTTTTCTAAAAACTTGAGCATTGCTGCTCCTCCTCTCTATCTAGTGAAGGCAACCACCAGCGCCGGACACGTTGTTCCTCTGTCCGGCGCATGGCTCTGCTCTATTTGCTTCACAGACTCAGCAGGTACTGCCCATACCGAGTCTTTTCCAGTTCCTTCCCCAGCTGATGAACTTGCTCCTTGGAGATCCAACCGGCCTCTCGGGCGCACTTTTCGATGCAGCCCACATAGTGACTGGTGTCCCGCTGGATGTCCCGCACCCGTTCGGCCGCCTCCAGTACACTGTCCGCCGTGCCTGCGTCCAGCCACAGGAAGTCCCGTTCCAGACGCACCACTTGGAGCTGTTCCCGACGGAGATACTCCAGATTCACGTCGGTAATTTCCAATTCCCCACGGGCGGAGGGGGTCAGCTTGCGGGCGATGTCGATCACCTGATTGTCATAGAAGTACAGGCCGGGGATGATATAGTGGCTCTTAGGGTGTTGAGGCTTTTCCTCGATGGACAGAGCCTTGCCCTTCTCGTCAAACTCCACCACGCCGAAGGGTCTAGGGTCTTCCACATAGTAGCCGAACACGGTGGCGCCATTGTTATGGGCAACCGCCTGTTTCAGCACGGCAGCGAAGCCCTCTTGGTAGAAGATGTTGTCCCCCAGCACCAGGCACACGCTGTCCTGGCCGATGAACTCCGCTCCCACCAGCATGGCGTCTGCGATGCCACGGGGCACCAGCTGGACGGCGTAGGCGATAGAGACCCCCCACTGACTGCCATCTCCCAGCAGCGCCTGGAATACATGCTCCTCGCCGGGGGGTACGATGACCAAGATCTCCCGAATACCGGCCTCTATGAGGATGGATACGGAATAGTAGATCAACGGCTTATCGTACACCGGCAGCAGCGGTTTGCAGACCGGACGGGTCATGGGGTACAGGCGGGTGCCTTTGCCCGCGGCCAGAATGATACCTTTCATATGTTTATCGTCTCCTTTTCGACGTCCCACTCGTTTTTCGTCCCAAAATTATACCATCCCCGCCCTGTCACTGTCAATGAACCCCGCTGTTACAATGGGATGCGCGCCCCCAACAGCACCGGCTGTAATTGCTTCCCCTGTGCGGCAGCGGCCACGGCGGCGGGGATCTGGTTCATGTCCGCCACCAGGGAATTGGGCTTGGTGAGGGGGTTATCCTGCCGGAAGGGTACCAGGTAGAGGTTCTTACGGCAGTTCAAATCCCCCAGGTTGCGCAGGGAGACGGCCAGGCCGTCGTTGGTGGAGATGCCCAGCACCACCGGCCGGCCGTTGCGCAGGTGGGACTTGGCGGCCATGGTGGCAGAAGTGTCGGTGATGCCGGCAGCCATCTTGCCCAGGGTATTGCCGGTGCATGGAGCGATGACCAGCACATCCAGCAGCTTTTGGGGGCCGATGGGCTCCACCTCCGGAATGGACGACCAGGGCTTCTGGCCGCAGATCTCCGTCATTTTCTCCGCAAACTCCGCCGCCGTGCCGAAGCGGGTGTCGGTGACGGCACTGAAATTGGACAAAATGGGGATGACCTCCCCGAACCGTTCCTTACAGGCGGCCAGCGCCGGAAACACTTGGTCATAGGTACAGAAAGAGCCGGTAAATACAAAACCCACCCGCAGTTCTTTTTCGTTCATTGCACACGCTCCCCTAAAATATGATAGATGGTATCTCGGATGATCTTCCCTGATGTGACCGGTGCCACCTTCCCTGGCAGGGACAGCGCCCAGATGACCTTAACGCCCAGCTGTGCCGCCCCTTCAAAATCCACCCCGCCGGGCTTGGAGGCCAGGTCGATGACCAGGGTTCCCTCATCCAAGTCCGCCAGCCGGGCACGATCCAGCACTCGGGCAGGGACGGTGTTGATGACCAGCTGGTAGCCGCCCAGCCAACCGTCCAGCTGCTCCATCCGCTCGGACTTGCAGCCATACGCCTGGATCCACGCCAGGTCGCCATAGCTTCGGGCGGCCACGGTCACGTTGGCGCCCAGCCCTTTCAGCCGGTGTGCCAACAGCTTCCCTAACCGTCCAAAGCCCAGCACCAGCACCCGAGTGCCGAACAGGGTAGTAGGCAATTCTTCCATGGCGATTTGGATCGCCCCTTCCACCGTGGGCACGGCGTTGGCAATCTCCAACTCCTCTCGGGCGAAGTAGTCAAAGAACACCACCTCCGCCTGCTCCGCCATGGCACGCACCTCCGGCGGCGCCTTGCCGGCACAGACCAGCTGACCAGGGCGGAGGTTTTGGAAGATCAGTTGCAGGGGCACCCGCCGATCAGAGAGCTTGCTGTTCAAGATGCCATGCTCCGCCATCACCGGCAGGGGCAAAATCACGCAGTCCGCCTCCTCGATGCCTCGCAGCGTATCCGTCCCCGGCAGTTTTCCCTGTTCCGGACGCTGCTCCACGGCGTAGGTCTGCACCTGGTGTCCGTCCTCCAGCAGCAGCTCCGCCAGCTTGATCTGCCGGAGATCGCCGCCTACGATCCAGAACGACCGTTTTTCCTTCATAAAATGCCAGCACCTTCCTTTCATTACAGGCTGGTTCATTCTATGCAACATAAAAAAAGCGGTGAAGGCGTTCGCCATCACCGATCGGTTCTCCTCCAGTCCGAGAGGAGAAAAATTGATTCCGACCTCTAAGAGGTCGGAACTCTGTGAGACTCTCTATGAGACTACTTTATTATGGCGTTATGATGCAAAGTCCTCCAAATCAATGAGCCTGACCTCCTTCTGCTGCTCCAAGGCGTAGGTCAAGGTCACGCGAGTGCCGCCGGAGGACACGCCATCATAGATGCCTATGACGCACTCTGCTCGACTGACCATGTACCGATCCCGTCGGAACATACAGTCCCTTGTATATGCCTCCTGCACCAGGGTCTGCAAGTCGCACTGCGCCACCAGCCGCCGGTAGCGCTCCCGATCTTTTCGGCTCCAACCGCTGTCCTGGCTCCGGCAAGGCAGCGCCGCCTCCAACACCACATCGTTGTGCTCCTCCTTCAGCCGCAGCACCATCTCACAGCAATAGGTGTCGATGCCCAAGGCCATGCCTGTGATAAAGTGCCGATACCCTTCTCGGTACAGTTCCCGAATGAGCAGCAAGATCCGTTCCTTCAGCGCCACACAGCGCCAATCCCACTCGTCGCTGCCCCAAGGCAGCTTTTGGGGGCGATGACCGGTAAAGCAGCAGCATTTTTCCATTCGCACAAAAATCCCCTCCGTGTTTCCACTTTCGGCATAGATTGGTTCTATTGTAGGGGGATTTTCCCAAAAAGTCAAGGCCGCTTTCGCCATACCGCAAAATATGTTCATATGTGTACGCGAACATATGTTTGACTTTTTTGAGCGCCTGTGCTATGCTGATACCCACTGAAATAGAAGGGAGGAGTTCCGTTGCAGCGGGTGATTCTACACTGTGATCTGAACAGCTTTTTCGCCTCTGTGGAGCTGCTGGAGCATCCGGAGCTGCGGGAGAAACCGGTGGCGGTCTGCGGCAACCCCTCCACCCGCCACGGCATCATCCTGGCCAAGAACGAGGCCGCCAAGCACTTCCAGGTCAAGACCGCCGAAACCATCTGGCAGGCACGGAAAAAGTGTCCCGACCTGATCCTCCTCCCCTCCCACCATCACAAGTACCGCCACTATTCCAAACTGGTCAACGGTATCTATCAGCGCTACACCGACCTGGTGGAGCCCTTCGGCATTGATGAGAGCTGGCTGGACGTGACGGGTACCTTGCACCTCTTTGGCAAGAATGGACGGGAGCTGGCGGATGAGCTGCGGGAGGTCATCCGGACAGAGCTGGGTCTGACCATTTCCGTGGGGGTCTCCTATAATAAAGTGTTCGCCAAGCTGGGCAGTGACTACAAAAAACCGGACGCCACCACCGTCATCGCCCCCTCCAACTGGCAGTCCATCGTCTGGCCCCTGCCCGTCTCTGACCTGCTCTTTGTGGGGCTGGCATCTCAGCGCATCCTGCACCGGTACGGCATTGAGACCATCGGTCAGCTGGCACACGCCGACCGAGCCATGCTGGAGGAAGTGATGGGCAAGCAGGGCGCCCAGCTCCACGACTACGCCTGGGGGCGGGGGGACAATCCGGTTCGTCCGGCGGGAGACCGTCCGCCTCCCAAGTCCATCGGCAACGGCATGACCTTTCGGCACAACCTGACCAACTGGGACGAGATCCGCTCCGGCCTGGACTTGCTGTGCGACTCGGTGGCGGTGCGGCTGCGGCAGGCGCAAAGGAAGGGCGCCCGAATCCAAGTGACCATCCGAGATCCCCAATTCCAGACCATCACCCGACAAGGCCCCCTGCCTCTGCCCACCAATCTGGCACGAGAGCTGACGGCAGGCGCAGTGGCGCTGGTGCAGAAGCACTGGATCGTGGGCAAGCCCATCCGAATGCTGACGGTGACGGCGCTGAACCTGGTGCCGGAGTGGGATGCGGTGGAGCAGCTGGATCTGTTCCAGCCCAACCGTTCCGCTCAACGGGAGAAGTTGGAGCATCTGGAACGCGCGGTAGACCACATTCGATCCAAGTATGGCTCGGACGCCATCCTGCTGGGCTCGGTGGCAGCCCAGTCAGAGCTATATGGACGTTCGGACGGGGAATCGGACGAATTGGAACCAGAAAACGAGGAATGACAAGTTGAAACGATTTTTTGCCTTACTATTGAGCTTTGCCCTGGCGCTGACCACCCTCACCGCCTGCGGCAGACAAGAGACAGCCGCCAAGCGCGGCCTAGTCGTGGCCTGCACCACCTATCCGGTCTATCTCATGACCCAGGCGGTGACCCAGGACGTGCCCGATGTGACGGTGGATCTGGTGGTAAACCAGCAGATCTCCTGTCTCCACAACTACACCCTGACCATGGCGGATATGAAGGTGATCGAGTCCGCCGACCTGCTGATCATCAACGGTGCCGGCCTGGAATCTTTTTTGGATGACGTGCTGGCCAGTCGAGACTACTGGGATGCATCCCAGGATATGGCGCTGCGTCCTTCCGAAGAAGGGCACGACCACGGTGACCACAACCACGAGGGTGACCACGAAGAATACGACCCCCATTACTGGCTCAGCCCCACCCTGGCGGGTCAGATGGCCCAGAACATCGCCATCGGGCTGACCACCCAGGATCCGGCGCACATGGACGAATACCAGGCCAACGCCGACCAGGTGGCGGAACAGCTGACGGCGTTGCAGAAGGAGCTGCGGGCAGAAGTGGCCGACCTGCCCTGCAAGGAGCTGATCCCCTTCCACGACGGCTTTGCCTACTTTGCCGATGCCTTCGGGCTGACCATCTTGGCATCGGTGGAGGAAGAAGAAGGGTCGGAGGCGTCCGCCCGTGAAATTAACGAATTGACCCAACTCATTCAGACCCACCACATCCCCGCCGTTTTTGTGGAAAAAAACGGCTCGGACTCCGCCGCCCAAGCGCTGGCACGGGAGTGCGGCGTCTCAGTGGCTGCGTTGGATATGGGGATGAGCGGGGATAAGGCAGGAGGCGGCCTGGCCGCTTACGAGGCGCTGCTGCGCTATAACATCGACACCATTCGGGAGGCGTACACATGAAACCAATCAAACACAAGGGGAACACCCTGGGCTGTCACGGCTCCTGCTGCTTAAAAGTGGATGATCTGACGGTGACCATGGGAGAAGACCGCATCCTAGACCATGTGAGCTTCCATATGCACTGCGGGGAGCTGATCGCCCTCATTGGCCCCAACGGCGCCGGAAAAAGTTCCCTTTTCCGCTCCATCCTAGGGCAGGTATCCTATACCGGCTCCATCCAATTCCAGACCGCCGCCGGCAACCGGATGCACCCCCGCATCGGCTATGTGCCCCAAAGCCCCAGCTTTGACCGGAGCGATCCGGTGAGCGTGCTGGATCTGTTCGTGGCGTCCACCTCCAACTGGCCCATCGTGCTGCCCATCCCCAAGGGGCTGAAGGATTTTGTCGCTCAGTGCCTGGAGCGGGTGAACGGGCTGGAGCTGCTGCACAAGCAGGTGGGGGCACTGTCCGGCGGGGAATTGCAGCGCGTGCTGCTGGCCATGGCGCTGGAACCGGTGCCCAACATCCTCATTTTGGATGAGCCACTGTCCGGTGTAGATATGGACGGAGAGCGCCAGCTGCTGGCGCTGCTGGACGAGATCCGCACACGGTATGACCTGTCCATCCTCATCTCCACCCACGATTTCAACACCCTGCACAAGATGGACAAGGTCATCCTGCTGAAACAAAAGGTGCTGCAAATGGGCACGCCAGAGGAAGTGCTGGCATCGCAGGAATTTCAGACTCTCTTTTACCATCCCACACAGAAAGGCGGTGACGCACAGTGACGCTCTGGTACGCCCTCATCGACCTGCTCCCCTTCCAGTGGGCGGAGCCGGGCAAGATGTACTTCATGAAGAACGCCCTGCTGGCCATTCTGGTCATCTCCCCCCTTTTTGGACTGCTGTCCACCCTGGTGGTGGAAAAACGCATGGCCTTCTTCTCCGACGCTCTGGGGCACTCCGCCTTTACCGGCGTAGCCATTGGCACCCTCTGTGGTCTGGTGGATGCCACCTGGTGTGCGGTGGCGCTGGCAGTAGTCTTTGCCCTGCTCTTTACCTGGGTGCAGAGCCGCACCCGTATGGCCAGTGACACGGTCATCGGCGTCTTTTCCTCCACCGCAGTGGCTCTGGGCATTTTCATCTCCACCCTGGACGGCCACAGCTTCACCAAGTTCAACAGTCTCTTGATCGGTGACATCCTGTCCGTCTCTCCAGCCAAGATCGCCATTCTGGCGCTCATCCTGCTGCTGGTGATGGTCTTTTGGGTGCTGCGCATCAACCGGCTGACCTTGACCGCCACCTATCCGGTGCTGGCAGTGAGCCGTGGAGTGCAAGTGAACCTGCTGGACGCCCTGTTCAACTGCGCTATCGCCGTGGTGGTCACTCTGTCCCTGACTTGGGTGGGGCTGCTGGTCATCAATTCCCTGCTGGTGCTGCCCGGTGCGGCCGCTCGGAACGTGGCCAAGAATATGCGCCAGTACACCTGGCTGGCTCTGCTGGGCGCGGTGGTGTCCGGCATCGCCGGACTGATGCTCTCTTTCTATGTGGGGTCATCCACCGGTGCCTCCATTACCCTCTGTCTCGCCGTGTTCTTCGCCGTGACCTTCTGCTTCCGGCATCGGAAATGACAAAAACAGGCATGACAAAGATCATGCCTGTTTTTTGCTGTCTATTCCTTCTTCGCTTCTTCTTTGGGATCGTATTCTAAAATGTCGCCTGGCTGGCAGTTCAGCGCAGCGCAGATAGCGGCCAAGGTGGAGAAGCGGATGGCACTGACCCGACCGTTCTTCAGCTTGGATAGGTTTACATTGGCCACCCCCACCTGTTTGGACAATTCATTTAAGCTCATCTTCCGATCTGCCATCACGCGATCCAATCTCAACACAATATGCCCCATATGCAGTCTCCTTACAACGTCTCATCTGACTCCTGCTGGAGCTGTACCCCGTATCGGAACACGGTGACCAAACAGAGCGTAACGACGAAGGCAAGGAGGACACCCCAATCCACGGTGACGCAGGTTCCTTGTCCAGCGGAAAGAGAGGCGTTTGACAGACTCCGGCTGATGCTGGAGAGCAGCGCCACAGGCAGGAGCGCCCAGCCAAATCTATGCAGCTTCTGCACCAGCTCCGGACGGAAGGGCGAATCACAGCGAGTCAAGGTCACAAACAGCGTCCGAAGCAGGAAGATGGCAACGGTGACGGAGAGCATCAGCAGCGTCCAGAACAAGCAGACCATCACCAAGTCACTGGAACAGTACAACGTCTGGTCAGACTGCGCTTCCACCACTTTTGTGTTTCCCCTGGTGTACAGCTGGGCTTTGGAATACTTTTGGTTAAAAAACTGGATTTTACTGTCCATTGGCTGATTCTCCGGCAACGCCATGGGAAGGTTCATCTGGCTGGACACAACAGCGGAATCCTCTGATACAGCAAAGGCAGCGCTGTCAGCAATGATATTCCAAATTTCATCAAAGCAATCCTGATTCACCTGGAACTCCGCCCCCTGAACCACAGCGACCTTTACGGCATCCTTGGGCAAGGCCGCTACATAAATGGTCGCCACACACAGCCCGATGCTGGCGATGATAGAAAGCACGCTTAAAATCGTCAGTACGACCTTCCCCACTTTTCCAAACCGATGGATTTTGGCAGCAGCATTGGGATTCATACGAGCACCTCCATGAATAACATAAATAATATAACGTTTATCATTATGTTTGGAGGATATCATCTTTTCTGCTCTCTGTCAAGAGATTTTTAACGTTAAACGTTAATCTTTTAATTTTTCTCATTGTCCCTTTCCATACAGAACAGCCAAAGCGCCGAAAAAGGAAGCGATCTGCCGCGCTTTTTCCGCGGAGTCGCTTCCTTTCATCTTTTCTATTTACCAGTTGGCGTTGGCCTCGTGGGTCTTTGCCCGCCCCATCATGCCTTCGGACACACTATACACACAGGCGTCTTCATACATGACGCTATAGATGGCCTGGGTGATGGGCATTTCAATGCCCATCCGTTCCGCCAACTCCATACCGGTGGCGGCTGCGTAGTAGCCTTCCACCACAGCGCCCACCTTCTCGATGGCCTCCGCCGGCTTCATGCCGCCGCCAATGAGGATACCGGCCTGGTGGTTCCGAGAGTGGACGGAGGTGCAGGTGGTGATGAGGTCGCCTACTCCGGCCAGACCTGCGAAAGTCTCCGGTCTGCCGCCCAGGGCGGTGCCCAGGCGGGTGATCTCCGCCAGACCACGGGTGATGATGAGGGCACGGGTGTTGTCCCCAAACCCCATACCATCGGACATCCCCACACAGAGGGCGATGACGTTCTTTAGCGCGGCACAAATCTCCACACCCACCACGTCGGAGGAGGTGTAGACCCGAAAGCGCTTGTTCATGAACAAATCCTGCACCTGCTCCGCCGCCTGCTGGTTCTCGGAGGCGGCCACAATGCCGCTGGGGATCTTTCTGCCCACTTCCTCAGCATGGGTGGGGCCACAGAGGACGACCAGGGGACAGTCATCGGAGATCTCCGAGCGGATGACCTGGCTCATGCGCAGGTCGGAGCCTTTTTCGATGCCCTTGCCCACACTGACCAAAATCGTACCCGACCGCACCAGACTGCTGGCACGCTTAGCGGTCTCCCGCATGGCGAAGGAGGGGGTGGCAAAGACCACCACATCGCTGTCGCTGACACAGGATAGGTCGCTGCTCAGGTGCAGCTCCTTGGGGAGGGGGACATCTTTCAGCTTGGGGTTCACCCCCAGCTGCTGCATCTCTGCCACAGCTTCCCTGCGATGAGACCACATGGTGACGTCATTTCCGTTTTCAACCAGCACAATGGCCAGGGCAGTGCCCCAAGCACCGCTGCCTAATACTGTCACTTTCATTTGCATCACCCATTCTTTCTCATTTATGTAGCTTCAGCTTGCTTTCTTCCCCTCGGAGCAGCCGTTTGATATTGTCCTTATGCCGCCACACCAGCAGCCCACCAGCCACCAGTGCCAAGAGGGTATACCACAGGTTCTGGTACACCAGCCCCACAGAAATGGGGTACAGCACCCCAGCGCCTACCGAGCCCAGGGAGACGAAGCGGGTGAGGATGACCATGAGGAAGAAGATGCCCCAGACGGCCACTGCCACCTTCCAGCCCATGAAACAGGCCATGGTGCCCCCAGCCAGGACGCCCTTGCCGCCCTTGAACTCGAACTGGAAGGGGAACATATGCCCCACCATGCACAGCAGGCCGCCCAGCAGCTTGCCGATGATCGGGTCGTTCCCCGCCCAATGAAAGAGAGCGGCGCCTGCCAGGACGGCGATGACCGTCTTGAGTACATCGGCCAGGATGACCAACAAAATTTTCTGCTTGCCAAAGACCCGATAAAAGTTGGTCAGGCCGGCGTTGCCGCTGCCGTGGTTGCGGACGTCATCCCGCAGGACGTATTTGGAGATGACAATGGAAGTGTTGCAGCAGCCCAGCAGATAAGAGGCCGCCATGGTGACCAGCACCGCTGCGATCAAATGCCAATCCATCACAGATCCCCCTTTTCCCCTTTGGCACGGATGATGAGCCGAATAGGCGTTCCTTCCAGGCCGAAGGTGTTGCGGATCTGGTTCTCCAAGTACCGCTGGTAGGAGAAGTGGAACAGTTTCGCATCATTACAAAAGACCACAAAAGTAGGCGGCTGAATGCCCACCTGAGTCATGTAATAAATTTTCAGACGGCGCCCCCGATCGGTAGGCGGCTGGACACGGGTGGTGGCGTCCGCCAGGACGGAGTTGAGGGTGCCGGTGCGGATGCGCATCATGCTCTGCTCACAGACGTGGTTGATCATGGCAAAGAGCTTGTTCACCCGCTGTCCGGTGAGGGCGGAGATAAAGAGAATGGGGGCGTAGGTCATATAGGCCAGTCCGTTGCGCACGTCCGCCCGCATCTTGTCCATGGTCTTGTCGTCCTTTTCGATGGTGTCCCACTTGTTGACCACGATGATGCAGGCTTTACCCGCCTCGTGGGCAAGACCCGCCACCTTGGTGTCCTGCTCGGTGACCCCTTCGTTGGCGTCGATGAGGATGAGGCACACGTCACAGCGGTCAATAGCCATGGTGGCACGGAGGACGGAGAACTGCTCCACTCGGTCGTTTACCTTGGATTTTTTGCGCATCCCAGCGGTGTCGATGAGGACGTATTTGCCGAACTCATTTTCAAAGTAGCTGTCCACTGCGTCCCGGGTGGTGCCGGCCACGTTGCTGACGATGACCCGCTCCTCCCCCAGGATACGGTTGACCAGGGAGGACTTGCCCACGTTGGGCTTGCCGATGACCGCCACCTTGATGACGTCCTCCTGCTCCGCTTCCTCCACCTCGTCGGGGAAATACTCGAAGCAGGCGTCCAGCATCTCGTCCACCCCCAGGCCGTGGATGGCGGAGATGGCGATGGGGTCGCCCAGACCCAGGTTGTAGAACTCGTACACGTCCGGGTCGGTGGGGCCAACGCGGTCGGCCTTGTTCACCGCCAGCACCACCGGCTTCTTGGAGCGCAGGAGCAGATTGGCCACGTCCTGGTCGGCGGCGGTGACGCCAGTGCGGATGTCGCACACCAGCACGATGACGTCGGCGTTGTCAATGGCGATCTCCGCCTGGCCGCGCATGAACTGCAAGATTTCGTTGTCGTTCCGCGGCTCGATGCCGCCGGTGTCCACGATGGTGAACTCCCGGCCGTTCCAGTCGCAGTCGGCGTAGAGCCGGTCACGGGTGACGCCAGGGGTGTCCTCCACGATGGACAGGCGCTTGCCTGCCAGTTTATTGAACAGCATGGACTTGCCCACGTTGGGGCGTCCTACGATGGCTACCATCGGTTTTGCCATGGTCTTCACTTCCTCACTTTATCGCATTGCTTCCCGTCAGCGTATCACGAACGGGAGGGGTTGTATTGGAAATATTCCGTTTCTTCCGGCTCTGCCCAGTCCCCTTCCGGTCTTTGGGTGCTGTCCACCCCCAACATGGCGTCCAGCAGGGCGAACCCATCCTGCTCCACAAAGGTCAGCGGCACGCCCAGCGCCTGTTCCACCTGCTCCACCGTCACGTCGTCCAAAAAGACATTCTGATGATAGCGCAGCATGGAGCTGGGCAGCAGCAGCCGCTGTCCCAGGGGTTTGCCCCGAAGCTGGGCGATGAGGTCTTTGCCGGTGATTAAACCAGAAACGGTGATCTTGTGCCCGAAAAAGTCGTTGCGGATGGGGTACACATAGTGCTCGATGCCCCCGCAGGCGTCGGACGCCTGCTGCGCCAGCTGGGTGATGAGCGGGCCAGCGCTCATACCGGTGGCAATGGCGAAGGGCTTTACCAGCCCTATCCCCTCGTCCATGGTCATCAGCGCCCCCTTGAACTCCACCTGGAGCAGACGCAGCATCCCCACGCCGTTTTCCAGCTGGCAGTAGTCCTCGTAGAATTCGTCCTCCGGGATGGGGCGTCCGGCGATGAGGTAGAACTCATCGGAACACCAGAACATCCCCTCGCCGTATTCCGTCCGACAATGCTCTGACCAGGCTTCCACCTGGTCGATGACCGCACCAGCCTCCGCCGCCGTATAGCTGCGCAGGGGGTACAGGCCGTCTCGATATTTGGTCAGCCCCACCGGCACGATGGCCACGCTGGTGACGCCGTTGCGCATCTCGGTCAGATCCTGCATGGAGCGAGCCAGGGCAGGGCCATCGTTGAGGCCGGGACAGGCGACAATTTGGCAGTTCATGTGGATGCCCGCCTCCGCCAGGCGGCGCATGATGTCGATGGATTTTCCGGCGTTCCGGTTGCCCATCAGCTCCACCCGCAGCTCCGGGTCGGTGGTGTGAACAGAGACGTTGATGGGCGAGATGCGCAGGTCGATGATGCGCTGGATCTCCCGTGGGGACAGGTTGGTGAGGGTCACATAGTTGCCCAGCAGAAAGGACAGGCGGTCATCATCGTCCTTGAAATAGAGGGTATCCCGCAGCCCTTTGGGCATTTGATCCACAAAGCAGAAGACGCAGTTGTTGGCGCACCGGTGGGCGTGATCCATCAGGTAAGTCTCAAATTCCAGCCCCAAGTCCTGCCCCTCCCCCTTGCGGATGTGGAGGGTGCGGCGGTTGCCGTTGGCGTCCGCCAACTCCACCTTGAGGCGGGGGTCGTAGCTGTAAAATTTGTAGTCCAGCACGTCCACCACATCCTTGCCGTTGATGGACACCAGGGTGTCACCGGGCAAGATACCGGCCAGTTGGCCAGGGCTGCCAGGATCTACGGATTTAATTTTGCTGCTCAACAAGTTCACCGCCTTGGGGTTGGGAAAATAGGGGTGTATGAGATATACACATCGTTTTATTGTACCCTGAATTGGGGGAAAAGTAAAGAAGCAGTGTGAAGAAAAGCGACTCAGGGCACGTTTTCCGTGATGGCTGTGTATGGAAAAAGAAGAATTACGCGACAGATTAGAACGTGTCGCATAATTCTCCTCTTTTATGATGCGCTGCCTATTTCGGGGAAACCCCCAGGGTAGGGTTTAGAAATTGCGCTTCCTTGTACTCCTACCCGAACCGTCCCCCCGCCAGTGGTCTGCGACCAGGGGCTTTGCCCCTGGACCCCACTTCCTTTTCTCACTCTGTGTAAGTTCGATTGAGCCAAATCATAGATTTGGAATCTCACTTATCGTGAAGAAAAGGAAGCGAAAAAAAGCTTAAATTGTCCTGCGGCGCTTGGTCTCCGTTAGGCTTGCGTTTACGCCTCGAACACTGCTTTCATACTCCGGTAAGTCATATAACAATCCAACTTTCCGGTCACCTCGAAGGGCGAGTGCATGGCCAGCACCGGCGTGCCGGCGTCGATGGTGTCGATATTCCGATTGGCCATATACAGAGCCACGGTGCCGCCGCCGCCCACGTCCACTTTGCCCATCTCGGACAACTGCCACAGGATGCCGTTGTCGTTGAACAGCTTGCGCACATAGCCCACCACCTCAGCAGAGGCGTCACTGGCGCCGGACTTGCCTCGTGCGCCGGTGTACTTGCACAGACCCACGCCGCGGTTCAGGCGGGCGGCGTTGTGCTTTTCATAGACCTCGGCGAAGTTGGGGTCGAAGGCGGCGGTCACATCGGCGGACAGGCAGAAGGAGTGTTCATAGCAGCTCTTGAGGCTGGCGCCGGTGGCGTCGCACAGGTCGGACAGGAAGGTGTCGAACGCCCAAGACTGCATCCCGCTGACGCCCTCGGAGCCGATCTCCTCTTTGTCCACCAGCATACACACGCCGGTGCGTTTCAACATCTCCTCTGCGTCAAACAGCCCCTGCAAGGCGGCAAAGCTGCACACCCGGTCATCCTGGCCATAGGAGCCGATCATGGAGCGATCCAGCCCCACGTCCGCCACCGGGTAAGCAGGCACGGCGCACAGCTCAGCGGACAGGAAGTCCTCCTCCACCATGCCGTACTTCTGGTTCAGGATATCCAGTACCATCAGTTTCACCGCGTCCTTCTCGTCCGGGTCGGGGTACGGCTCGCTGCCCACCAAAATGTTCAGATCTTCCCCCTTGATGGCCTGCCACAGGGGTTCCTTGGCCTGCTTATCCGCCAGGTGGGGCAGCAGGTCGGGGATGGTCAGGAGGGGGTCGCCAGGCTCGCCGCCAATGACCACGTCCACCTTGGTACCGTCCCGTTTCACCACCACGCCCCGAAGGGACAGGGGGATGGAGACCCAATGGTATTTGCGGATGCCGCCGTAGTAGTGGGTTTTTAAAAGGGCAAACTCGCTGTCCTCGATGAGGGGGTTGGGCTTCAAGTCCAGTCGTGGGGCGTCAATGTGGGCGGCGCCGATGTTCACGCCCTTGTCCAAAGATTCGGAGCCCATGACCGCCAGCATGATGGCCTTGTCTCGGTTGACCCGATAGATCTTATCCCCTGGTTTCAAGGCTTCCCCTCGGTGATAGGGGCGGTAGCCACGGGCTTCCGCCAGCTGGACGGTATAACGGACGGCCTCCCGTTCGGTACGGCTCTTGTCCAAAAAAGTCTTGTAATCTTCACAGTAGGCGTTCATCGCCGCCTTCTCCTCCGCAGACAGGCTGCGATAGCCATTCTCCCGCTTGTGCAGCAGGGCGTCGCTTCTCTTTGCGCTCATCAAAGGTTCCTCCTTTTTGATGTCCCTCACTGATTCAGCACCTTGGTAAACAGTGCGACTGCTCGCATCCGGAACACTTCCTCGGTACTGTCATTGGGCAGCACATAGTCACAATTTTCTTTGAAATAGCCCTCATCCTTCTGGGCTTTCACCCGATTCCAAGCATATTCTTCTCCAATGCCCTCCCGAGCCATAATGCGCTTGCAGCGCACTTCCGCCGGAGCGGTGATGGCCACCAGCACATCACATTCGTAGCGCACATCGGACTCCAGCAGGCCGATGGCGTCGATGGCTACGCCGATGCGATGGGCGGCCTCCGCCCGCTTCATTCGGGCGTGGACTTCCGCTTCCACGAAGCCCATGGTGATGGCGTTGAGCTGAGCCAGGGCATCTGGGTTCTGGAATACCAGATTGCCCAGCTTCTGCCGATCCAAACCGTCCGCGCAGAACACGTCCCCGAACCGTTCGGTCAGGGCGGTGCGCAAGGCTTGGCTGGTTTGGATGAGCTGGTGATAGATCACGTCGCAGTCCAAAATTTCCACATTCATTTCCGCCAGCACATGCAGGGCGCTGGTCTTTCCGGCGCCGGTGCCGCCGGTGATGCCAATGATCTTCATAGGATGCTCTCTCTCTCGTTTCAAATTCACCACATGGAATCCCGCCGCCTTTTTCAGCCGGTTTCCGATGGCCAGACCCAACCCGGTATCGTCCGGGCACTGGGCATAGATCTCCGTCACGTCCGTGTGGTCAAACTCCCGCAGGGCGTCAAAGACCCGCCGTGCCTGCTCCGCCTTGTCCCCTTCCGGCCCCAGGCAGTGGGTAATGCAATCGGGAAACAGCTCCGCATACTCGTCAAAGCAGATGACACCAGCGCCGGGTGTGATCTTCTCTCGAATATATGCCGCCGTCTTTGCTCCGTCACCAGTGAGGACGGTGACTTTGGCGTGAGGGGCATAGTGGCGGTACTTCATCCCTGGGGCACGGGGCTTTTCATCGGGCTTCAACTGGCCGGTCACCGCGTGGTCTACCGCGATCTCCCCCACCACCCCTTCCAGGGCTTCCAAAGGCATTCCGCCAGGACGGAGCAGCTGAGGCGGGGTGACGGTCAAATCCAGGATGGTGGACTCCACCCCTACTGCGCAGGGACCGCCGTCCACGATGGCGGGGATCTTGCCGTTCATGTCCTCCAGTACGTCCTGGGCATTGGTGCAGCTGGGACGGCCAGAGGTGTTGGCGCTGGGGGCGGCGATGGGCACGCCGGCGGCTTCGATGATGGCCAAGGTCACCGGATGGTCGGGGCAGCGCACCCCCACCGTATCCAGCCCGCCTGTGGTTCGATCGGGCACGTTGTCCTTTCGGGGCAGGATCATGGTCAGGGGGCCTGGCCAGAACTGTTCCGCCAGGTCATAGGCCGCCTGGGGCACATTCACACAGTAGCGTTCCAGCCAGTGGGCGCCGGGGACGTGGATGATGAGGGGGTTGTCCGAGGGACGCCCCTTTGCTTCATAAATAGCAGCCACAGCTTTTTCATTCAAGGCGTCTGCGCCTAAGCCGTAGACAGTCTCGGTGGGGATGGCCACCAGGCCACCCTCTCGGATGACCTGGGCAGCCCCTTCGATCTCCGCTTCATGTCCCTGAACACAGGGGATGTGATATACGTTGGTTTTCACTTTGTTTCACCAAGTTTTCTCTAGGTTTCGCTCATAGTTTGCAGCTTTTCCGCCTGTTCCGCCGCCGTCAGGGCGTCGATGATCTCATCCAGATCCCCATTCATCACATCATCCAGGCGATACAGGGTCAGGCCGATGCGATGGTCGGTGACGCGACCCTGGGGGAAGTTGTAGGTGCGGATGCGCTCGTTGCGCATCCCGCTGCCCACCTGGCTGCGGCGCTGGGCGGCCACTTCGCTCTGCTGCGCCTGCACCTTCTGCTGATACAGCCGAGAGCGGAGGACTTGCAGGGCTTTTTCCTTATTTTGCAGCTGACTCCGCTGATCCTGGCACTCCACCACCATGCCGGTGGGCAGATGGGTGATGCGGATGGCGGAGGAGGTCTTGTTGATGTGCTGTCCGCCGGCACCGGAGGAGCGGAAGGTGTCGATGCGCAGATCGTCTCGGTTCAGCTCGAACTCCACGTCATCCACCTCAGGCAGCACTGCCACGGTGACGGTGCTGGTGTGGACGCGCCCGCCGGATTCCGTCTCCGGCACCCGCTGAACCCGATGGACGCCGCTCTCGTATTTCATTCGGGCGTAGGCTCCCGCCCCGTCCAGGGCAAACACGGCCTCTTTCACGCCGCCCAATTCCGTCTCACTGACGCTGATCTGCTCCTGCTTCCACCCCTGTTTCACACCGTACATTCCGTACATCCGACACAGGGAGTGGGCGAATAGGGCGGCCTCCTCGCCGCCTACTCCGGCACGCACCTCGATGATGACGCTCTTGCCATCGTCTGGATCCTTGGGAATGAGCAGGGTTTGCAGCTGACGCTCCAGCGCCTCCCGCCGCTTTTTCTCCCCATAGAACTCCTCCCCTGCCAGGCTCCGCAGCTCTGGGTCATCGCTGTGCAGCAGCCCTTCCAGCTCGTCGCAGTTCTGGCGGCAGGCGTCCCACGTCCGGTAGGTGCTCACCACTTCTTCCAGCTCCTTCAGCTCTCGGTTCAAACGGGTAGCCGTCTTGGGGTCGTCATACGTCTCCGGCTGGTTCAGCTTTTCTTGAAGGATGCTGTAGTTCTGTTCCATTTGTTGGAGTTTTTCGAACATCTCGGCGCTCCTTTGTTGTTCTGATTCCTGGTCTTTTTTAACCGGCTCCTCCTCTGTCCAGCAGGAAGGATTTCACCAGCGCTGGTGCCTCTCTGGTGTAGGAGAACAGGGTGCTGGTCCACTCCGGCATGGGCGCAGACACGGTGCCTGCGTCCAGCCCACAGCGCTCCGCCAGCATCCGCACCCGCGCCAGATGGAATTTGTTGGAAACGATCATGACCCGTGTATCGGCCAGGTCATAGCCCAGGGATTCCAGCATTTTGGCGCTGTTCTCCAGGTTCTGATAGGTGTTGTAGGACGCATCCTCCTGATGGATACGAGCCTTGTCCACGCCGTGGGACACCAGGTAAGTCTCCATGGCCTGTGCCTCGGTTTCCAGCTCGTTCTGCCCCTGGGCGCCGCTGACGATGATGGGAAAATCCTCGTCCGGATGGGCGTCAATGTAGTCCAGCGCCGCCTGGAGCCGTTGTTTCAGCACCGGGGAGGGGCCGCTGTGGTAGACCTGGGCACCTAGGACAATGAGGGCGTCGCCGCTCTGATCCTTGCTGGAACGGCCGCCGGTGATGATGATGGCTTCCAGCACGCAGAACCCAGCCAGCAGGATGGCAAGGCTGGCGATGACGATACGAAAGAAAATGGACCTGGGTCGTTTTGCTTTTTTCATGGGTTACCCCTCCTCCAGCAGCAACGACAACTCCTCCCACTGTTGGTACAATCCTTCCAGCTGGGCTTCCAGCGCCGCCTGCTGCTCTGCGATCTCTTGCAGCTTCTGATAATCGGAACCGCACCCTTCCATGGAATCTGCCAGCTCCTGAAGCTGGTTTTCCACTTTGGAAATTTCCTTTTCCACGCTGTTGCGCTTCTTTTCAGTCATTTTGGTGCCGCCAGGCTGCTTTTTTTGCTTTTTCTCTCGCCTCTCTTTGTTTTCCTGTTTCTTACTGTTCTGGGGCTTCAGCACGTTCTTCAGTTCTTCCTCCCGTGCCTTCTTGGCCAGCCACTGCTGGTAGTCCCCCTTGAAATCGGTGATCTTCCCGTCCTCCAACATCCAAATGCGGTTGGCGAACCGGTTGATGAAATATCGGTCATGGGACACAAAGAGCAGCGCCCCATCAAAGTTTTCCACTGCTTCTTCGATCCACTCTCGGGACGCAATGTCCAGGTGGTTGGTGGGCTCGTCCAGCACCAGGAAGTTGATGCGCTCGTCCATGAGCATACACAGCTTCAGCCGAGAACGCTCGCCGCCGGACAGGGTGTTGACGGGCTTGAACACGTCCTCCCCCTGGAACCGGAAGGCGCCCAGCCGATCTCGTGCCTCCTGAGCGGAGCAATCCTGCTCCCACAGCATGGTGTCCAGCAGCGTCCGCTCCGGATCCTCAAACTGGACGATCTGGGGCAGGCAGCCCTTGCGGACGGTGGGGCCGTAATGCACCCAACCCTTGTCGGGCAGCTCGTCCCCCAGCAGGATTTTCAGGAAGGTGGTCTTGCCGGTGCCGTTGTCCCCCAGCAGGGCGATGCGCTCGCCGCCGTGGGCTTCCAGGCTCACATGGTCAAAGAGGGTGCGTCCGCCGAAGGACTTGCTCACGTCCTCCACGGTGAACAGCTCGTCCCCGTTGAACTCCCAGCTGGAGAACTGCATTTTCAGCGCCCGCTCCTTGGCCATGGGACGCTCGGTGCTGCGCAGGCGCTCGATGCGCTTTTCCATGGCGAAAGCAGTCTTGTGCATCTTCTCCGTGCCCCGCTGGTGCATGACCGTAGCCACAGCGCTGAGCTGGGCAATCTTGGCCTGCTCCTTCTCGTACTGCTTGAGCTGCTCCCGATAGCGCTTCTCCTTCTCTACGGCGTAGAAGCTATAGTTGCCGGCATAGAACTCCGCCTTGCCCCGGTTGATCTCAATGACCCGAGTGACCACCTGATCCAGGAAGTACCGGTCATGGGAGATGGTCAGGACGGTGCCGGGAAAGCTTTTCAGATAGCCTTCCAGCCACTCCACCGCGTGGAGATCCAAGTGGTTGGTGGGCTCGTCCAGCAGCAAGATGTCGGTGTCCTCCAAAATGAGGCGACCCAGGTTCACCCGGGTCTGCTCGCCGCCGGAGAGAGAGGCGAAGGGCTGCTGGCGCATGGCATCGGGGATGCCCAAGCCGTTGCAGATTTTATTGACCTGCACCGCTGTATCATAGCCTCCAGCCAGTTCTAAGTCGGTGCTGAGCTTGTCATACCGCTCCATCACCGTCCGGCTGGCGTTGCCGGCGGCCATCTGTTCCTCCAATTCCTTCATTTCTTTTTCGATCCGCCGCACCCGCTGGAAGGCGGTTTCCAACACCGCTTCCACGGTGCAGCCCTCCGGGTAGACGGGAATCTGAGAGATCAGCCCCATCCGGTGGCCGGGGGCGATGGAGATTTCCCCCTCATCGTAGTCCAGCTCACCGGTGAGGATTTTGAACAGGGTGCTCTTGCCGCTGCCGTTTTTACCCAGCAGACCCACCCGCTCGCCTTGGTTGATGTGGAAAGTCAGGCCGTCCAGGATGTTGTCCCCGATGGTAAACGCTTTGACTAGGTTGGTTACGGAAAATTCGATCATGACCGCCTGCTCCCTTTCTCTTTATCCCTCTGGACGGATCTCCTTGATATACTCCACCAGCTCCTCCATGGCCATCCCACGGGAGGCCTTACAGAGAACGATGGTGTTCTTGCGGATGACCTGATCCAGCACAGCTTTCGCTTCCTCTTTGGTGGGGCGATAATAACATTCCACCTTGCCGCCTGCCTGGGCGGCGTTGTAGATATTCTCTGCCAGGGTGCCCACAGCCACCAGGCAGTCGATGCCGCAGGTGACCACAAACTGTCCCACGCTCTCGTGGAGGGCAGGCCCCAGGTCGCCCAGCTCCAGCATATCCCCCAGGACGGCCACCTTGTAGTCGCCGTCAAATTTGGACAGCACCTCCACCGCTGCCCGCATAGACTGGGGGTTGGCGTTGTAGGTGTCGTTGAGGACGATGACGCCGTCGCCGCAGCGGACGGTGTCCATGCGCATCTTGGAGTTGACGAAGTGGCCAACGCCCTCTGCGATCTCCTCCTGGGTCATCCCCAGCCACTGTCCCACGGCGGCTGCCGCCAGGGTGGGGTAAATCATGTAGCGACCGATGCCGGGGATGGTCTGCTGCCAAGTGCCGGTGGGGGTGACGGTCTCCATGACCATGTGGTCACTGAAGCGCTCGTCCAGGCTCTTGCACTGGTAGTCATTGCCGTCGTTCTCGCCGTACCAGAGGATGGACTGGTGCAGCTTCCCGTCCAAGCTGCGCAGGAGGGGGTCGTCGCCGTTCAAGATGGCGAGACCAGCGGCCTTCATGCCGTGGAACACCTCCGCCTTAGCCATGAGGGTGTTCTCTCGGCTGCCCAGATTTTCAATGTGGGCGTCACCGATGTTGGTGATGATGGCGGCATCCGGACGGGCAATGCGGGTGAGGTAGTCGATCTCGCCCACATGGTTCATCCCCATCTCCACCACCGCCACCTGATGCTCGTGGCTGAGCCGGAAAAGGGTCTTGGGAACGCCGATGTTGTTGTTGAAGTTGCCATCCGTCTTGAGCACCCGAAACTTCTGGCTGAGCACAGCGGCGGCCATATCCTTGGAAGTGGTCTTGCCCACGCTGCCGGTGACGGCGATGATCTTGACATCAAACTTGCTGCGATAATAAGCCGCCAGGTCACCCAGCGCCAACAGGGTGTCCGGCACCAGGACATAGAACTTATCCGGCCGGTAGTCCGCCAGCTCGTGGTCGGTGAGGGTACCCACGGCGCCGTTTTCCAGGGACTTTCCAATGTAGGCGTGACCATCGAACCGCTCCCCCACCAGGGGGACAAAGAGGGCGCCCTCGGTCATGGCACGGCTGTCGGTATCCACCGAGCCTACCTGGGTGTCCAAGTCCACCATAGTGCCCAGCAAGGTTCCGCCGGTGGCCTGCAAAATCTCACGCAATGTCATTGCTTCCATAGTTGCTGCATCCTTCCTTCTCTCTGTCCTGGACGTTCTGTCACTGCTTTCCCCGCAGCTTCAGGGAGACATTCACGATGGTCTCGCACAGCTCGTCATAGCTGATGCCCGCCGCTGCCGCCTCTTGCGGCACCAGGCTGGTGGGGGTCATGCCGGGGAGGGTGTTGATCTCCAAAAACCAGGGGGTGCCGCTCTCGTCCACAATGAAGTCTGCCCGAGAGTAGACGGACAGCCCCAGGGCGTCAAAGACGGTCTTGGTATCCTGCGCCAGCTGCGCTTCCCACTCTGGCGGGATAGGGGCAGGGGTGATCTCCTCTGCCGCGCCGGGCTGGTACTTGTTCTCATAGTCATAGAACCCGCTCTTGGGGATGATCTCGATGGAGGGCAGCGCCCGATCCACCAGGTACCCTACCTGGATCTCCCGACCGGACACATACTGCTCCAGCACCACCGTGCTGCTGCCCATGTCCAGGCACTGCTCCAACGCCGCCGTCAGCTCCGCCGGAGTGCGAGCGATGGAGACGCCGATGGAGGAGCCGCCCATGAGGGGTTTGACCACCACGGGGAGGGCAGTGTCGTTCACCAGGGTGGGAATGTCCCCCTGGGTGTAGGTGACCCGCTGCCACTGGGGGGTGTGGATGCCCAGGGGCGCCACCAAACGCTTGGTTAAGTCCTTATCCATGGCAATGGCGCTGCTGAGGTAGTTGGCTCCGGTAAAGGGGATGCCGAAGGCTTCCAGGGTGGCCTGGACACGGCCATCCTCGCCGCAGCTGCCGTGGAGCGCCAGAAAGACGATGTCTGCCGTCTGGCACAGCTCCAGCACGCCCACGCCGAAGTAGCTCTCGCTCTGCCACTGACGTGCCGCCTTGATCTTTTTCAAGTCCGGCGCCTGTCGGGACACTTTTTTCCATTCTTCGGGCACAGGGGCATCAAAGAGGGCTTCGCTGGTTCCGTCATACCCTTCCAAGCCCATATATAAATCCACCAATGCCACACGATGTCCCTTTCTCCGCAGCGCTTCCGTAATCAGCGTGCCGGAAGAGAGGGAGACGTTCCGTTCGTCACTGAGGCCACCGGCCAATACAACAATTTTCATCTATTTTGCGCTCCTTATCCGCAATCAAGCTTATACGCATACATATTGCAGTATAACACAACTCTTTTTCCGATACAACCAAAAACCGTCCTTCCTATGCACGGTCTAGGGAATTGCGTCCCCGCAGGCAATCTGATATAATGGAGCGGCATACTTCTATCGCCGTTTAGAAAGGACGGGTTCCACATGAAAACTGCTCTGATCCAAATGCGCACCGTGCTGGATAAGACCCAGAACGTGGCGGACGCTGTGGCACAGATCGCCGCCGCCGCACAACAGGGGGCAGACCTGGCGGTGCTGCCGGAGATGTTCTGCTGTCCCTATCAACATAAGTATTTCCGTCCCTATGCCGAGCCCGCCGGCGGTGCGGTCTGGCAAGCCCTTTCTGACGCCGCCCGTGCCAACCACATCTGGGTGGTAGGCGGTACCTTCCCCGAGTTGGACGGGGAGAAGCTCTATAACACCTGCTTTGTCTTTGACCGAGAGGGCAGACAGGCGGCACGCCATCGCAAGATCCATCTCTTTGATGCAGCCATCGCCAACGGCCCCCACTTCCAGGAGTCCGCCACCCTCTCCCCCGGCGACCAGCTGACCCTGTTCGACACCGAGTTCGGCAAGCTGGGCGTCTGCGTCTGCTTTGACATCCGCTTCCCCGAGCTGTTCCTGCTGATGTCCAAGGCGGGCGCCCAAGCGGTCATCGTCCCCGCCGCCTTCAGCCTGGCCACCGGTTCCGCTCACTGGGAGCTGCTCCTGCGCAGCCGTGCTATGGACGCCCAGCTGTTCACTGTGGGCGTCTGCCCCGCCCGGAACGAGAAGGGCTACATCGCCTACGGCCACTCCCTGGCCTGCTCCCCCTGGGGGGAGATCCTGGCTGAGGCAGACTATGCTCCGGAGATGCTCTTGGTGCAGATGGACTTGCAAAAAGTCCAGGACACCCGTGATCAGCTCCCCCTGTTCCCCGCTCGGCGGAATGATTTGTATCAGCTCAACTGGCTCAAATAAAGGCGCAAAACAGCTGACCGGTTCGGTCAGCTGTTTTGCGTAATCCACTCTGCCGCTTCCGCCAGCAGAGCGTCCTTCTGATTTTCCAAACGCCCGTCCAGCACTTGCTGGAACAGTTGTTCCAACAACACTCCCATGGGCGCTCCGGGCTTCATGCCCAGGGCGATCAGCTCCCGACCGCCGATGGCCAGGTCGCTTTTCTGGAAGCAGGCATCTGCCGCCCGAAGGGCATCCACACGGGCATAGCCTACCAGCAGCAGCCCCATCTTGGCCGGCACCGTCTCCGGCGCTTGCGCTTTGACGTCCGCCTCCACCACCTGCAGCAGCTGCCGCACCCGTTCCTCCCCCAGCTGTGCCAACAGGCGCAGGGTGAAGGGACGGTAGAACCGCCTGGCTCGGTCGTGCCACTCCACCAGGGTCACCACCGCATCCATCGTCTCTCGGTCGCACCGAAGGCGCGTTAGGATATCCAAGGTCATCTGAGCACTCACGCCGCTGTGGCCGATACAGTGGCCAACGCCCGCCTCGTCCAGGGCGAAGGTATAGGGCTTGCCGATGTCGTGAAAGAGCATGGCCAGGCGCAGGGTGGGGTCGGGAGCGATGTTGGCCATAGCGTGAAGGGTGTGCTCCCAGACGTCATAGCAGTGGTGGGGATTCCGCTGCTCCATGTCGAACATGGGGGCGATCTCTGGCAAAAAGACCGTCAAGATGTCCCGATGTGCCCGAAGCATCTCTGCCGCACCGTCACCGACAAGGATGCCCTTGAGCTCGGAGAAGATGCGCTCCTGGGCGATGTAGTGGAGCTGCTGTTTGCACCGATGCATGGCCTGAGCGGTCTCCGCCTCGATGGAGAACCCGTACCGCGCCCCAAAGCGCAGCGCCCGCAAAATGCGCAGGCCGTCCTCCTGAAACCGCTCCTCCGGCACGCCCACACAGCGGATGAGGCCGCTCATTAAATCCTCCTGGCCGCCGAACCAGTCCACCACGCCGGTATCCGGATGGTAGGCCATGGCGTTGATGGTAAAGTCTCGGCGTGCCAGATCTTCTCGGATATGGCCTACGAACTGGACTTGATCTGGGTGTCGGTGGTCGCTGTAGCCGCCCTCCGTCCGGAAGGTGGTAATCTCATACCCTTCTCCTTCCCAGCGCAGCAGCACCGTACCATGCTGGATACCGGTCTTGTACACGTTGTGCGCCGGAAAGCAGGCGATGACCTGCTCCGGCAGGGCTGAGGTGCAAATGTCCCAGTCGTGAGGCTCCTGCCCCAGCAGAGCGTCCCGAACGCAGCCGCCTACCACATAGGCCTCATACCCCGACCGGTTCAGTTGTCTCAAGATCTCCTCCACCGGCTGGGGCAGCCGGATGGCTGCCAGGTCAATGCTTGCTGTTATGGCTTCCTCCCTCTGTGACATCCTGCCACCACTCCTTCCACTCTGTTGTCAGGCTCTTTTCCTTGCAGATGACGGTGCAGACCGCCTTCCTATCCCCCGCCTGGGCAGTGATCTTGCACTTGCCCGGCTTCAGGGCAGTGACCACTCCGTTTTTCACCTTGGCCACCTTGGGCTTAGAGCTCTTCCAAGTCACTTCTCCGCTCCAGTTGGTGGGGGAAGTCTCCGCCTGTAGAATGGTCATGGTGCCCACCTCTAATGTGACACTGGAGCGATCCAGCCGGACGGAGGACAGGGCAACTGCGCCGCAGGTGACGGCGCAGGTCGCCTTCTGCTTGTCCGCCTTGGCCGTGATGGTACACGTTCCCGGTGCTACCCAGGTCACCAGCCCATCAGAGACGGTGGCTACATCGGGGTCGCTGGACGTCCACTCCACTGTGCCCGCCCAGGTCTTGGGGGTGACGGTGGGGGTCAGGGCGGCATACTGGTTGCCGTTTAAGTACAGCTCCTTGCTGCTGAGCTGAAGTTTATCCGCCTTCACTGGGTTGACAATGACCAACCCACGGGCTTCCGCCCGATTGCCCGCCTGGTCGGTGACAGTGTAGATGGCGGTATAACTGCCCACCTGCTTGTGATTGACATAGATATCACTGACCTGGACGGCATCGGTCAGGTCGCCGTCCACCACATCCACCGCCTTGACCGCTTTTTTGTAGTCGATCTTCTTGCCCACGGTGGTCTTAATGGTTTTTACTGTCAGCTCCGGCGGGGTCTTGTCCACCGCCGTCACGGTCACCGTTTGCTGGACACGGTTACCCTTGGCATCCACCGCTTCTACGGTCACTGGGAAGGTGCCTGTCTTGGGGAAGGTGATGCATTTGCCGTCCTGGGATACCGCTCCGTCACCGGACAGGGTCACCTCATAGCTGCTGTGATCCGCCACGCGCGCCACCAGTTCTTCCACCATGACCGCCCTGCCGCACTCCGCCTGATAGGTCGCCACGGTGGTCAGCTCTGGCGGCTGCCGGTCGCTGAGCAGGTACCATCCCCCCAGACCTAGCGCTGCCACCACCAGGACAGACACCACAATGAGGATATGCTTTCTCTGTTTCATATGTCCCTCGCTCTGTTTTCTGTTGAGAAGTAAATATTGTAATTAAGATTATTATAGCACAGTCCCTGCCCTCTTTTCAATCTGCTGCGGTTTTCCAATGGTTGCGTTTTCCGCCCAGCGTGGTACAATAGGGAAAACAAACCGGAAAACGGAGGGAACCGCTATGCACTGGTACACCATCCAAGAGACCCTGACCCACACCGACCACCCACCCCAACCGGAAACTCCGGCGGTGGTGCTGCTGACATCGGAGGAACTGGATCACCACCCTACCCTGCCCGGTCTGGAGACGGTATTGCTCCACACTCCCTCCGCCCAAGACGCCAAGGTGTGCAAGGCGGATGTGCGGTGGGACTGCCTGTCCGGCACCCTGGTGCTGCCTCGGCAGGAAAAGGATGAGGGGCGCACCACCTACGGCTACCTGATCGCCCAGAACCGGGTGGTGCTGGTGGACGACGGGGACACGGCGCCCGGTCTGCTCCGGCACATCGTCCGCGAGAAGCGTCCGCTGATGGGCAGCGTGGGACGATTCGTGTACGCCTTCTTCAACCAACTCGTTGCTCGAGATCTGCACCACCTGGAGGAGATCGAGGATCGTGCCCAGGCACTGGAAGATCAAGTGCTGAACAACCAGCTCAAGGAGTTCACCGCCCCCATGACCGCCCTGCGGAAGGAATCCACCGCTTGGTTCCGCTACTACTCCCAGCTGGACGACGTGGCCTGTGAGCTGCGCAAGAACGACAACGGCTTCTTCTCCCAGGAGGAGACGCTGCTGTTCCAGATGTTCGAGGATCGAGTCATCCGCCTGCGAGAGGAGTCCCAACTGCTGCGGGAGTATTGCGCCCAGATCCAGAATATGTTCCAAGCGGAGATCGGCATCCGCCAAAACCACATCATGCAGATCCTCACCATCGTCACCACCATCTTCCTCCCCCTCTCCCTGCTGGTGGGCTGGTACGGGATGAATTTTCAGGGGATGCCTGAGCTGAGCTGGAAGTACGGCTACCCAGCAGTCATCGGGGTGAGCGTGCTGTTCCTCCTCTTGAGCTTGTGGCTGTGTAAGAAGAAAAAGTTTTGGTAACAGAAGCATAGAAAGCAAAAAGCGAAACTCGTGTTGAGTTTCGCTTTTTTGTTTGGGTGATACCTTGGTAGGTAAGGTGTAACCGGCACGTTCGAATTCGACTGCCAACCAACAGCAAGAGAAGTGATCATTGATAGCCAGTAATAATACCTGCATTAGGTAAGGTACAACCTTGCTGGTGCTCAACAACGAGTTTGAATTTGCGGAAGTAATAATACCTGCATAGGTAAGGTACAACGGCAAACCCACCGTTTTTCACCCCCCATCATACCAGAAACCAACACATTTGTCAATCTATCCCTACAAACCAAAGACGGAGACCCGCAAGGAGCCTCCGTCTTTTCCGTTTGCCTGCGTCGCACCCCAATAGCCTCGCAGAGTTCCGACAGGATGCCGGAATAAATTCTGATCTGAAAAAAGTGGCGGCGTGTACGTCACTTTTTTCTCATCTCAGACGGGTAAGTGTGCGAGCAAAGCGAGTGCATGCACCCGGCTGCAACCTCAGCAAAATGCTTGCATTTTGCTGACTTTTTTACTTCTTCTTGCAGAAGGAAGAACACTGCGTACAGTCGCAGTTCTGCGGCTCGGTGCAGTCACAACAACCGACCTGAATGCCGTTCAGGGTGCAGTAGTTCTGACGACCAGCGTGGTAGTCACAAGTGGTGACGTTGCACTTGATGCTGTGGTTTACCTGATCCATATCCCTTTCGCCTCCTTTGGTTTGGCTCCTTTAATATGAACCAGTTCGAGGGCTTTTATTCCTCCCCCACTGCTTCCAGCTGCTTTTTTGCCAGCTCCACATAGTGCTTGGCGTCCGCAATCGTGTACGCCCGCTGTTCCTCGGTGGTGGGCTTGAGCACCTTCCCCGGCAGCCCCACCACCAGGGCGTTGTCCGGCACGGTCATGTTCCCCGCCACCACGGCGCCGGCGCCGATAATGCAGCCGCTGCCGATCTTGCAGCCGGAGAGAAGGGTGGCGCCCATACCGATAAGGCTGTTGTCCCCCACCGTGCAGGAGTGGACAATGGCGCCGTGGCCGATAACCACGTTTTTGCCTACATGGACAGGCGAACCGCTGTCACAGTGGAGCACCGCAGCGTCCTGGATGTTGGTGCGGGCGCCGATGACGATTTCAGCCCCATCGGCACGGATGACCGCACTGTACCACACGTTCACGTCCTCTGCCAAGGTGGCCTTGCCCACGATGGTGGCGTTCTCCGCCACTCGGACGGTGGGGTGCAGGTTGGGCTTGTGGCCTTCATATTCTTTGATGAGCATAGTGAAACTCCTCCTATGTGCAAAAATTCTGCCCCCATTATACGCAATCACCGATACCAACGCAAGGCATCTGTGGAATGGGTGCTGCGTAAAATCAAACCGGTCAGGAGAAAATCCACGATCAGGAGCAATCCCACAGGCAGCAATAGGATATCCGGCAGGGCGGACACCAAGCGTTGGACGATGGGATGCACCACCGGCAGGAGGAACACGCTGAGCAGACCCCACAGGAGGGTGAAGGGCAGGCAGACCCGTCCGTTTACATTGCCGGGCAGGTCGTGATAGTTCCAAAAGGTGACGCCCCAGGCTTTTTCATAAAAAACGCTGCACAGATATTCCACCCCCGTGGCCACCGCTGCTGCGGTCAGAAAGACCGAGATGGGAGTCCGAAAAGGCAGCAGGGCGATGACCACAGCGCCGATGCCGTAGACGGGACACAGCGGGAGGAACAGGCGGCATTTCCGGTCTGGCTTGGCCGAATGGGTCAGGCGGGCGTAGAGGACTTCCCCCACGAAGCCCAACAGGCTGTAGCAGAGCAGATACCAAATCAATTTCATCTTAATCACCACCCATCAGTTTGGACAGCTGGGCGAAAACCATACAGAAATCCCGTCTCTTTCTCGGAAAAGTCCGTCTTATCCCCAGTTGTACCAGGGGGAAAGCTATGATAAAATGGGGAAAATCAATGTGGAATGGAAAGGGGCTTTTGCAGATGAGTTTTCGGCATTTGATTGATTTCGGTGACCTGTCCCGGGCGGAGTGGGAAGATCTATACCAGCGCTGCGCCCAGATCATGGACGACCCGGCGTCCTTCGCCCAGGCGTGCAAGGGACGCATCCAGGCCAACCTGTTCTTTGAACCCTCCACCCGAACGAAATTTTCCTTCCAGGCCGCCATGCTGCGCCTGGGCGGCACGGTGTTCGGCTTCGACAACCCCAACAACTCCTCCGCCGTCAAGGGGGAGACGTTGAAGGATACCATTAAAATGGTTTCCGCCTACGCCGACGTCATCGTTATGCGCAACCCCAAGGAGGGCGCCGCCAAAGCGGCGTCCCTGTACTCGGAAGTGCCCGTCATCAACGCTGGGGACGGCGGCCATATGCACCCCACCCAGACCCTGGCCGACCTGACTACCATCCAGCGCTATCGGGGCGCCATCGACGGTGTGTCCATCGGCCTGTGCGGCGACCTGAAGAACGGGCGCACCGTCCACTCCCTCATCAAAGCCCTGGCCAAATTCGATGATGTGAAATTCTACCTCATCTCCCCCCGTGAGCTGGCCATCCCCGACTATATGCGCAGCTTTATGCAGGAGCGTGGGCTGTGGTTCCGAGAGGTCACCGGCCTGGAGCCGGTGCTGCCTCGCCTGGATGTGCTGTATATGACCCGCATCCAGCAGGAACGCTTCTCTGACCCCTTGGCCTATGAGCGGAACAAGGGGGTATATGTGCTCACCCAGCGAAAACTGGCACGGGCAAAGCCGGATATGATGATCCTCCACCCCCTGCCCCGGGTGGACGAGATCGCCCTGGATGTAGACAACGACCCTCGCGCCCTGTACTTTGAGCAGGCTCGGTGCGGGATGTACGCCCGCATGGCGCTGTTGATGGATTTGTCCTGCCAGCCCCACCGCCGGCCGGAGCCAGTGGCCATCGGCACCCATCAGCTTTGCCGCAACCCCAACTGCATCACCCTCACCGAGCCCTATCTGCCCCCCCTGGTAAAGGAGACGCCAGAAGGCCGTTGCTGTGCCTTCTGTGACCAGCGACTGCCAGAGGAGGAATAAATCCAGGCGCAGGAGGGAACTTGGCTGAAAAATTTCCCCGGAAATATGGAAAAAACGGTTGACAAGCCTGTGTTTTCTGTGATAGAATACACGGGCTGGCAAGCGAGAGTGCGGGTGTAGTTCAATGGTAGAATCCCAGCCTTCCAAGCTGGCTACGTGGGTTCGATTCCCATCACCCGCTCCATATGCGCCTGTAGCTCAGTTGGATAGAGCAACTGCCTTCTAAGCAGTAGGCCGGGGGTTCGAGCCCCTCCAGGCGTGCCATCCTGCTTAGCTAGGACATTTTTCATGCCCTTGTTTGCCGCTTCCCTTCCCTACGTTGCTGTTTATAGCAGTCGTGCCTTTCTTTATGGTGGGTATAGCTCAGTTGGTTAGAGCGCCAGATTGTGGCTCTGGAGGCCGACGGTTCGAATCCGTCTACCCACCCCATTTTTCTTCTTGGTCAAAGAACGGTCAGAGAGAGTATCCGCTCTGTCTGGCTGTTATCTTTACCAATCTGCTTTTTTAATGGGATGTCGCCAAGGGGTAAGGCAAAGGACTTTGACTCCTTTATCCGTGGGTTCGAATCCCGCCATCCCAGCCAGATGTTTTGCGGGTTCGTCCGATTTTTATATAATTGCATATGACCCAGTAGCTCAGTCGGCAGAGCACCTGCCTTTTAAGCAGGGTGTCCGGAGTTCGAATCTCCGCTGGGTCACCACTGTTACTCTGGGCGAACACTTCCGATTTTTATGGTCGGCCAGTTGTTCGTTCTGGTTTGTCCCTTTGAGGGCAAATAAAAACCTCCGTGGCGAGATATAGTCGTCACGGAGGTTTCTTTTTTACTGCTCCAGGCACTTCGACATGTATCTCTCGCTACACTTTTATATCATCCCTGTCAGTTGTCAAGCCCTTCACAGTTGCGTTGTGAAGGGCTTGATGTTTTTGCTACCAATTCTCATTTTTAGATTGAAAATATTTTCATTTTTGAAAAATTGTTCTCCATAGTCCTGATTTCGACTCCTTATTTTTGGTATTATAATCTTATCAAACCCACACAAATAGCACATTCTTAATTGACAATTTTCGCCCCTCATGGTAACATATATTTACCTTAAAGGTAAATGAGGTGTTACGTTGCTAATCGAATACAAGAATGCAAATATGAGAAAGGTTTGTACCAACGCCTCTATCGCTATACAAAAATACGGCAGCGCAATGGCGGAAAAGATTCAGCAACGTATACAAGAGCTTTCTGCTGCCGATTCTGTAGAAACGATGATTCGATTTAGAATTGGCAGATGCCATCAACTTCATGGGAACCGCAAATCGCAATATGCTTTAGATTTAGTAAGCGGCTGGCGGTTAATATTCGAAAAAAAGAATGGTGAGATCAAAATCGTAACCATCCAAGAAATAACCGACTATCACTAGAAAGGAGGCATTCATAGTGATCCAGAGCAAACATACTATCGCAGTACCGCCTGGTGCAACAATCAGAGAACAGCTGGCTGATAGAGATATGAGCCAAAAAGAATTTGCCTCCAGAATGGGGCTGTCTCAGAAGCACATCAGTCAGCTTATCAACGGAGAGGTGCGTTTGACCCCCGATGTTGCTGTCCGGCTTGAATCAGTCCTTGGTATTCCGGCACAATTTTGGAATAATCTTGAGGCAATTTATCAGGAAAAGCTGATTAAGGCAAAAGAAGAAAATGATATGGACGAAGATATTGAACTTGCAAAACATTTTCCATATAGTGAAATGGCCAACCATGGATGGGTGCCGAAGGCAACAAGGGTTCAAGATAAAGTCATGAATCTTCGCAAGTTCTTCGAAGTTGCCCGCCTTCTCTTTTTAGAAAATCAGCCCGTTCTCGGCATTGCACGCAGACAGCTTTCAACGACAGAAAAAAGCGACTACGCTTTCATTGCATGGGTGCAGAAAGCCAAACTTGATGCCAGAAATGTCTCCACTTCTCCAATCAATTTGGGCGCTTTGGCGAAATCAATCCCTGACATTCGGCGTATGACTACGATGGATCCTAGTGATTTTTGTCCCAAACTCATCGAACAACTGTCTAACTGCGGTGTGGCGCTTATATTTTTACCGCATACGAAAGGCTCTTTCTTGCATGGAGCTGCTTTCTATGATGGCAAAAAAATTGTTGTTGGCGTGACCGTCCGAGGGAAAGATGCTGACCGGTTTTGGTTCAGTCTTTTCCACGAGCTCGGCCATATCTTGCTCGGTCATATCGGGCAAAAAGATGGCCCCTCCACAGAGGACGAAAAAGATGCTGACAACTTCGCTGCAGAAACACTTATTCCCCAAGACAAGTTCAATCGATTTGTCGGACGTAATGACTTTTCCGAACAATCTATTATCGATTTCTCTGATTATATCAATATTGATGTCGGCATAGTTGTTGGGCGATTGCAGAAAGAAGGATTCATCCAATATACACAACATAACGGATTAAAAACAAAATATATTATCTCTTCATAAAAAGCTGGGAGCGCTTAAGGGCTCCCAGCTTTTTACCTTACTTCAGCAACGCATCCCGCGACTTCTCCCCACAACTATTTCATCCCATGCAAAACGTACCAAAATAACGGTGCGTTTTGCCGATATATCACTCTGTATCTGTATAATATTTCTCCTTATCATAAAAGAAAAGGAGTGATTTTGTGGAGATACAAGAAAATATGGCCGCAGTCATTCACGCTTTAAAAGAAAAACGAGGACAATCTCTGACCGAACTGTCTGAAGACCTGGAGATCTCCCGTTCCGCTCTGCAAGAATACTTGGCGGGAAACGGGAACCCCACCTTGGCGACGGTGGAACACCCGGCTGAGCGACTGGGTATTCCCTCTGTTGCTCTAGTTTCCGGGACGCTCCCGTCTGGACAGTTCGACGTTTTGATGACCCTGCTCGACAGCTTGAAATTGTTATCTGGTCTATCCGCTGACCAACGCCGCCGATTTACAGAGTTGCTGGGAGAAATGCTCACGCTTTGGGAAGGTGGCGAAGCCCGTGAAAGATGAAGGAATTTTTGTAGATTTCCGCATCGCTGCTTCCTATCGTATCCCGATGTCTGTCGTCTCCCTCCGGCGTTATTCTGGACGCAACGGCATTTATGCTTACCCGATTTGCCCCCGCTGCAACACGACACTTCCGCGTGAATACCTATCCTTTTGCGATCGCTGCGGACAACGGCTGAATTGGAAGCACTTTGCGAAAGCGACCATTATTGATTGAATCTTATACGACAAAAGCGCCTGGAGCATTGCCTCAGGCGCTTTGTTTCGTTCAATTATACCTTCGCCCGCACCAGATAATAGATCGGCTCTGTCCGGTCGTAGTACGGCACGATGGGGCCGATGTTGGTATATCGCCCATCCTTGGTATTCGACCGGAACGGCCCGCCGGCGTCATACCACTTGCCGTTACCGGCGTAGATCGCCAGGTTGCTATCCCACACGCACACGTCACCAGGCCGCAGATCGGGGAGCTTGTCCCAGGGCTTGCCCTTTGCCTGGATGACCTGACAGCCCAGCAGGTTGCCGGTGCCGGTGACCTTGCCCCCATCGTGGGAGATGCGTTTGCCTGCGGTCAGCAAG
>JABLTQ010015691.1_pt1 | contig 41529 bp, 36 predicted proteins | sample 7160101 | NCBI WGS metagenome assembly JABLTQ01 (sample SAMN14651228, study PRJNA627086) | human gut metagenome | isolation source: feces | host: Homo sapiens | reverse complement strand
GAAAAAGAGTATTCAATGTTAACTGAAGATGAAAAAAGATTCTACCAAAGAAACTTAACTAGAAAAGGAAATTATTCTTTAAATATGGTTGCAAGGAATGTAGGTGTTAGAAACTTTGATAAATTTCATAATGCTGGATATAAAGGATTATATGGTGGTGAAACTGCAAATGATATTGCAAAAAGAAAGAAATTAAGATATAGAGAAGACATTCTAGATAATATGAATGAGGATGAGTTAGTTGCAAATCTTTTTCGTATTAATCAAACTAAACAAAAGCTTTTAAAAGATAAAGTGCTAGGAGAAAGTAATGCTAGTGATATACATTATGAAGTAGGAAAAAAGGTTAGAAAAGCAATAAAGGATATTGGTGGAACTATGCCAGAAGATATGCCAACTCCTAAAAAGAGTTTGAAAGAGTTAGAAAAAGAAAATAAAAAATTAATAGTTAGTAAATGATATATTACTTTGTAATAAGTTTACTAAAGTTTATTAAGATGATATAATTTTGTTGTTATTTTAAAGTTAAAAAGGAATAAAGAATTATGAAAAATGTATTTAAGTTAATGTTATTAATATTATGGATGATTTTAATATTTTGTTTTTCTAATCAAAGGGCAGATGATTCATCTAAATTAAGTGATGGGGTAATAGTAAAGGTAGCTAGTATTTTTGTTAAAGATAATTTAACAGATAATAAAAAAGATGAATTAATTGATAAATATACCTTTATAATTAGAAAAACAGCCCATTTTAGCGTTTATTTAATACTTGGCATACTTTCTATTAATTTATTATCTTCGTTTAATATAAAGCGTATTATTATGCTTTCTAGTCTATTTTGTTTTATATATGCTTGTACAGATGAATTCCATCAATTATTTGTTATGGGAAGATCTTGTGAAATGCGTGATGTTTTAATAGATACTTTAGGATCATTTGTTGGAATACTTATTTATTACAAAATTAAATTACATATAAATAAAAGACAAAAATTAACTTAGTAAGTTATTATTATTTTAAGTGTCATAAAACGACACTTTTTTTAGGTTTTGTATTTTATTATATAAAACTAAAAAAGGAGAGAGTTTATGAACGAAATTAAAGAACATACAGAAAAGATATTTGAAGATATAAAACATATTGATGAATATGGTAATGAATATTGGTTAGCAAGAGAATTGCAAGTAGCATTTGAATACAAAAGATGGGATAAGTTTTGTAAAGTAATTGAAAATGCTAAAATCACTTGTGAAAAAAGTAAATATGCGGTATCAAATCATTTTTCCCACCTGGGAAAAATGATAAATTTAGGAAAAGGTGGAAAGAGAAAGGTAGAAGATTATAAGTTATCGAGATATGCTTGTTATTTGATAGTACAAAATGGCGATTCAAGAAAGAAAACGATTGCTTTAGGACAAACATATTTTGCTGTGCAAACCAGGAAACAAGAATTATCTGAAAAAGAGTATTCAACGTTAACTGAAGATGAAAAAAGATTCTACCAAAGAAACTTAACTAGAAAAGGAAATTATTCTTTAAATATAGTTGCAAGGAATGTAGGTGTTAGAAACTTTGATAAATTTCATAATGCTGGATATAAAGGCTTATATAATGGTGAGACTGCAAATGATATTGCAAAAAGAAAAAAATTAAGATATCGAGAAGACATTTTAGATAATATGAATGAGGATGAGTTAGTTGCAAATCTTTTTCGTATTAATCAAACTAAACAAAAGCTTTTAAAAGATAAAGTTCAAGGAGAAAATAATGCTAGTGACATACATTATGAAGTTGGTAAGGAAATTAGATATACGATTAAGAAATTAGGTGGAACTATGCCAGAAGACATGCCAACTCCTAAAAAGAGTTTGAAAGAGTTAGAAAAGGAAAATAAAAAATTGAAAATCACTAATTAATTTGTTTTAATACACTTATCATATAAATAAAAATTTAAGCATTGTGGACCTTCTTTTTAGTACTCTAGATATTTTTTCTAAAATATGCTATAATTATTTAGCTTAATTTAAAGAAAGGAGGGAAATATAATGAGTAAGATTAAGATATTTGCATTAGGTGGCCTTAATGAAGAAGGAAAGAATATGTATGTTGTTAAGGTTGATAATGATATATTTGTTTTTGATGCAGGTTTAAAGTATGCTAGTGATAAGCTTTTAGGGGTTGATTATGTTATACCTAACTTTGATTATATAAAGGAAAACATTAAAAACATAAAAGGTTTATTTATAACTCATGGTCATGAAAAAAACATGGGAGCAGTATGTGATATTATAAAAGAAATACCTAAAATAAAGGTATTTGCAACAAGATTTACTGCTGATATATTAAAGAAAGAACTAGAAAGTGAAAATATTAAATTTAAGAATCTTGTAGTAATTGATCCACATAAGAAAATTAACTTTGGTAAGAATAGTATTTTTCCTGTAAGACTTACGCACTCTATACCAGATAATGTTGGGTATGCCTTAAACACTCATGATGGAACTATTTTCTATACTGGTAATTATGTTTTTGATGCGACTATGTTAGGCCCTTATAAAGCTGATATAGGTAAACTTGCATATATTGGAAAACAAGGTGTTTTATGTTTGCTTGGTGAATCTATGTATGCTGATAAGATAGGTTATACATCTCCTAAAAACCGTATTTCAAAGCTTATTCGTGATACTTTAAGTAAGACTGATAATAGAATTATAGTTACAGTTTTTACAGCTCATGTATCTAGAATAGAAGAATTATTTAAAGAGATTTCTAAAACTACTAGAAGAGTAGTTGTTATGGGACATAAGCTTCAAGGAATTATTAATGATATATTAGATAGTAAATATATAGATTTTGATAAATCTAGAATAGGTGATTTAAGTAACATAAATGATAAGGATGCTGTTATTTTAATTTCTAATGAAAGAGAAAAACCATTTATGAATTTAAATAGAATAATTAATGGTTATGATAAGTTTGTTAAAATAAAACCAACAGATACGGTTTTCTTTATGGAACCTATAAATGATTATAATGAAAAACTTGCGATTAAGGTAATTGATGATATTTCAAAAGCAGGAGCATCAGTTGTTACCATGTCTAAGAAAGATAACTTACTTCATCATGCTTCAAGTGAAGATATAATGCTTATGCTTGATTTAATGAATCCTAAGTACTATATGCCTGTTATTGGTGAGTATCGTCATATGGTAGCGAATGCTAATGCTGCAAGTCACATAGGAATGAAAAAGGAAAACATTTTATTAAAACAAAATGGTGATGTTGTAACATTTATTAATGGTAATTTAAAAGAAATTCGTGAAAAAGTTAAAACTGATGATATTTTAATAGATGGTAATTCATCTCAAGATATTGGTGGTTTGGTATTAAAAGATAGAGAACTTTTATCTGATAATGGTATTGTAATTATATGTGCAACACTAGATAAACAAACTAAAGAGATATTAGCATATCCACAAGTTTTAACAAAAGGATTTATTTACGTTAGAGAAAGTACTGATTTAATTAATGAAATGAAACGTATTTCTCTTGAGGTAATAAATGAAAATACTGATAATAATTATGTTGATTATAATAAAATCAAATTAGGAATTAGAGAACGTTTAAGTAATTATTTATATGATGAAACTGAATGTAAACCTATGATTATTACTGTTATTCAAGAAGTGTAGATAGGCACTTCTTTTAATTTGCGTTTTTTATTTATTTTTGGTATTATTAATGTAGTTATGATAAGGGAGGTTTTATCATGAAAGAAGAAAATATTTACCATAATTTGTATTCTCTTATTCCATTTTTGCCAAAACCATTATATGAAGAAGATATGGAAAACTTAAAAGACACGGTTGATACTTTTGTTGCAAGACTTAAAAGATATAATGGAGATGGAAAATTTGATGGTAGAATAGATGAAATATTAGATGAGTTTAAAAAGTGGAAAGAAAATCCAGATGCATATAATAGAAATCATAATATAGCAGGTGCATTTGATAAGGAAAATAAAGAAGTTTTTAATATGGTAAATAATAGAAGTATTAAACCTAGAGGGCAAGATGAAGCTATAAATGAAAAACAGAAACCCAAAAAAATAAATAAAGTAAAATTCAATAGAAAAAAACTAAAGAAGATAGGAAAAATTGTATTAGCAGTTATGGGAGCAGGAGTTATAATGATCGGTGCAAAACAAGCTGTTAAAAACTTAGAAACGATTGAGGTTCCTGTTTTAGATGATAATTCTATTTCAGACATAAATGAAACTTATGATACGTCTTGGTACAACTTACCAGCTAATGAATGGTTTAGTGATAAAGATGAGGTTTATAAGGATGATACGATTAATTTAACTGTCAGTAAGGACAAGGCAGAAGAAATAAAAGATAAGTCTGCTGAAATAAAAAAGGAAATAGAAGAAAACGATAAACAAGAAGAACTATATACTTTTAAGTATAAAGTAGAATATGGTGATACAATATATGCTTTAGAAAAGAGATTTAATTGTAAAATAAAAACATCAGATGGTATTTTAAGAGAAGGTAATGTACTTAATATTACAACTACTGATAAAGAATTAGCTGATGAAATGAATGATGCATTTAATAAAGAAAATGAGCCTATAAGTTTTGAATATTACACTATTCAAAAAGGAGATACATTACCAGAAATAGCAAATAATTATGGCGTAAGTTGTGATGATATAATGAGGTACAATTCATCAATAGAAAGCATTAATAAAATTGTTGCAGGTCAAACAATAAAAATACCTCAAAGCGAAAAAAGTATGACTAGATAGTCTTACTTTTTTATTATACAATAAAGTTTTTTGTAACATTTGCTTATTTTGTGTTATAATTAACGAGTTAGTGAAAAAGAGGTGTAATTTATGGAAATAAGAAACGTTGCAATAATTGCCCATGTTGACCATGGTAAAACAACACTTGTTAATCAATTATTGGAGCAATCAGATACTTTAAGAGAAAATCAACAAATAATGGATAGAGCAATGGACTCTAATGATATAGAAAGAGAACGTGGTATAACAATACTTGCTAAAACAACTGCTATTAATTATAAAAACTATAGAATCAATATATTAGATACTCCAGGACATGCTGACTTTGGTGGTGAAGTAGAAAGAATAATGCACATGGTAGATGGTGTATTACTTGTTGTAGATGCTTATGAAGGAACTATGCCACAAACAAGATTCGTACTTAAAAAAGCTTTAGAAGCAGGAGTTAAACCAATAGTTGCAATTAATAAAGTAGATAAACCATCTACTAGAATAGATGAAGTATTAGATGAGGTATTAGAATTATTTATAGAATTAGGAGCAGATGATGAACAATTAGAGTTCCCAGTTGTATATGTATCGGCATTAAATGGTACATCAAGCTTGGAAAAGGATTTATCTACTCAAAAGCATACCATGGATCCAGTTTTAGATATGATTGTAAAATATGTTCCATCTCCAGAACAAGACGTATCATCACCACTTCAATTTCAACCTGCTTTATTAGATTATAATGACTATGTTGGAAGAATTGGTATTGGACGAATTGCACGTGGTACTATAAGAGAAAATGAAAACGTATCTTGTGTTAGATTAGACGGAACAATTAAACAATTTAGAATTCAAAAATTATTTGGATTCTTAGGACTTAAGAGAATCGAAGTTAAAGAAGCTCATGCAGGAGAAATAGTTGCAATTGCAGGTCTTCCAGATATATCTGTTGGAGAAACTGTGTGTACTGTAGGAAAAGAAGAAGCTCTAGAACCTCTTAGAATAGATGAACCAACTCTTCAAATGACGTTTTCTGTTAACAACTCTCCTTTTGCAGGAAGAGAAGGTAAGTTTGTAACAGCAAGAAAACTAGAAGAAAGATTAATAAAAGAAACTCAAAGAGACGTATCTTTAAAAGTAAGACAAAATGATACTGAAAGTTGGATTGTATCAGGACGTGGAGAACTACATTTATCTATTTTAATTGAAAATATGAGAAGACAAGGTTATGAAATGCAAGTATCAAAACCAGAAGTTATTGTAAAGGAAATTGATGGAGTACTTTGTGAACCATATGAAGATTTACAATTAGAAGTACCAGAAGAGAATGTAGGTTCTGTAATTGAAGCACTTGGAACTCGTGGAGCAGAAATGATTCAAATGACAAACCACCAAAACCAAGTAAGGTTAAATTATTCTATTCCATCTCGTGGACTTATTGGATTTATGACTGATTACATGACTATGACTAAGGGTTATGGAATTATTAACCATACCTTTAATAGTTATAAACCAATGGCAGATGCTGTTGTAGGAGAAAGAAAACTAGGTGTTTTAGTTTCTATGGAAAATGGTAAAGCATCAGCATATGGCCTTGGTCAGTTAGAAGATAGAGGAGTTATGTTTATTGAACCTGGATGTGAAGTATATGAAGGTATGATAGTTGGTGAAAACAATCGTGAAAATGATTTAGCAGTAAACGTTGTAAAACAAAAACAACAAACTAATACAAGAAGTGCTGGTAAAGATCATACAGTAGTATTAAAAAGACCACGTAAATTATCTTTAGAAGTTTGCTTAGATTATATTAACTCTGATGAATTAGTAGAAGTTACACCTGAAAACTTTAGAATGAGAAAGAAAATACTTAATACTGAAGAAAGAAAGAAATTTGATGCAAGAAAAAATAGTTAGTTTTTAAAGACTAACTATTTTTTTATGTTAATTTAATTGAAAAAGCTTTTCCTTTATCTTTTAATGCATTATTTATTAGATACTCACTATCTTTAAAGAAATTTTGGATTTCATTATACCAGTCATTATCCATTGTTATTTTTTTATCTTTTTCCATTTCGCAAAGTGCTTTATAAATGTTAGATTTTCTTAACTGCTTATTTGTAAAATTCATTATTTCTTCATATTCTAAGAGGTATGAAAATATATCTTGGCAGCTTGATATTTTATTATTTATATAAGGGAAGAATCCATATTTTTCTTCTCTTACTAATACTGAGTTTAAATCAACATTATCAAATAATGGACATAATCTTGTTTGTGCATTTTTACCATTTATTTTAGCACCTGTTATAACTCCAAAGTTACATGGAAATCTATCAATATTACCATATATTCTATCTATAAAACATGTTTTTAAGAAAAATGTTTCACCATTATATTCTTTCATTTTGTTATATCCATTTTTTATATTAGGATGTTTTTCAAATGTTAAATTTATCTTTTCACCATTTCTTAAAAATGATGGTGAAATTAAATATTCTTTGTCTTTATATGTTGCAACATCATACCTGGCATGTTTCATATCAAGTTGTTTTAGAAAATATGACATTAGAATTTCAAAATCATTTTCTTCTTTTAGTCTATTTTCCTTTATTAGTAATTTAGTTCCGTTATTAAGTAATAACCAGTTTATATATAACTCTTTAGTATTAGATACTATAAATGGAATTTCTTCTAATATTATTCTTCCTTCTTTATCTCTTTTAACTTCTGGAATTGATTGTTTATTAGTATGATTTTGCTTATATGTATCATAAAATTCATCCAATTTATTATGGGTTATATTAAAATCTTCAAGTTTTTTATTATCCTTATCTAATAAATGATTAGCTTTTAAAATAGTTTTAATTTTATCATCCATTTAAAAAACACCTCTTTTGTAAGCATATACTATAGCATATTCATATTATATTTGCAAATTTTTTTAACCTTTTAAAAAGCTTTATTTAATGGTATAATTTATTTATATAGTAAAGGAATGATTTAAATGAAAAATTATAAAGTAATGGATGGTAATGAGGCTTGTAGTTATATATCTTATTTATTTAGTGAACTTGCTTCAATTTATCCTATAACTCCAGCTTCTGCTATGGCTGAAAAAGTAGATGAATTATCAAGTAAGAAATTTAACAATTTATATGGTAATCCTGTTAAAGTAGTTGAAATGCAAAGTGAAGCAGGTGCAATAGGAGCTGTGCACGGTGCTTTACAAGCAGGATGTCTTGCAACAACTTACACAGCATCACAAGGCCTTTTACTTATGATACCTAGTATGTATAAAATAGCAGGTGAATTACTTCCTTGTGTTATAAATGTAGCGGCAAGATCTATTGCAACTCATGCTTTAAGTATTTTAGGAGATCATCAAGACATATACGCAGTAAGACAAACTGGTTTTGCAATGATTTCATCTTCAAGTGTTCAAGATGTTATGGATTTAACTGCGGTATCTTATTTATCTTCTATTGATAATAGGCTTCCTGTTTTAAACTTTTTTGATGGATTTAGAACTTCTCATGAACTTAAAAAAATAGAGGTTTTAGATGGAAAAGATTTAAATTACCTAATAAATAGAAAAGCACTAGAAGACTTTAAAGATAACAGCCTACTTGCTAAAAAAGTAATTCGTGGTACAACACAAAATGATGATATATATTTTCAAAATACTGAAGCTAGAAATGAAGTTTATGAAAGAATGCCAGACGTTGTAAATAGCTATATGCAAAAGATTAATGAAATAACTGGTAAAAATTATAAACCATTTAATTATTATGGTGATAAGTATGCAAGAAAAGTTATAGTTGCAATGGGATCTGTTTGTGATACAGTGCGTGAAGTAGTTCAAAATGAAGAAGGATTAGGCCTTTTAGAAGTTCATTTATATAGGCCTTTTAGTAGCAAATACTTCTTTGATGTTATGCCAAAAACAGTATCTAAAATAGCGGTTTTAGATAGAACAAAAGAACCTGGAAGTGCTGGAGAACCACTATATTTAGATGTATGTGCTATGTATCAAGAAAAGAATATAAAACCTTTAATAGTAGGAGGAAGATATGGCCTTTCTGGTAAAGATACTGACTGTTCTATGATTAAATCTGTATTTGATTTTCTAGATGATAAACCTTTTAATGGATTTACCGTTGGTATAACAGATGATTTAACAAATAAAAGTATTAAGATCAATCCTTATAATATAAAACATAAAGGTACAAGAGAAATACTAGTATATGGTTATGGTTCTGATGGAATGGTAACAGCATCAAAAGATATTATTACCATACTTGGAAATTATACTAATGCATATGTTCAAGGATATTTTAAGTATGATTCTAAAAAATCTGGTGGTGTTACAATATCTAATTTAAGGGTATCAAAAGAAGATATAAAAAGACCATATTATATAAAAAAGGCAAACCTTTTAGTATGTACTAAAGATTCATATTTAAGTAAATATGATATAGTAGATAAAATAAAAAAAGGTGGAACATTTATCTTAGTAAGTTCTAAAAAAGGTGATGAATTAATTAAATTTTTACCAAATAAAGTTAAGAAAACAATAATAGATAAAGAAATAAAAATGTATGTAATAGATGCAAATAAAATAGCAGAAGAATGTAACATACCAAATAAAATAAGTATGATATTAGAATCTATAATCTTTAAGGTTGCAGGATTAGTAAATTATGATTTAATTATAGGAAAAATAAAGGAACAGATTAAAAAGAAGTTTGCTAAAAAAGGTGAGGAAATAGTAAATGCAAATTTAGAAGCTATTAAAAGGTCAGAAGATGCTTTAGAAGAAGTAGAAATAAACATGACTTCTTTAAATGCTGATGAAAAGATAAATCCTAGTTTAATAACTGATAAAGTTCTTCTATATGAATCTAGTTTAAAAGGAGATAGCTTAACTGTTAAAGACTTTATTAAAAATAAAGATGGTTCATTTAAACCAGGTACTTCTAAGTTAGAAAAAAGAGATATTGCAAAGATGCTTCCTTGTTGGAATAAGGAAAATTGCATAGAATGTAATATGTGTGCGTTAGCTTGTCCTCATGCCGTTATAAGACCTTTTGCGCTAACAATTGATGAAGTTAATAAGTTTAACTTAGAAGGTAAGGTAAAAAAGATACCTGGAAAAGATGATTTATATTTTTACATGGCAATATCAAAAGAAAATTGCACAGGATGCGGTGTTTGTGCATCTGTTTGTCCTGCAAAAGAAAAAGCACTTAAGATGAAGGAAGCGGTAAAAGTAGAACGTAAAAATGTAGACATGATTTTTGATACTGTTAAAAATAAGAATATTTTACCTAAAACAACTATAAAAGGTTCACAGTTTGAAAAACCATTATTCGAATTTTCTGGAGCTTGCGCAGGATGCGGACAAACACCTTACGTTAAATTATTAACACAACTTTTTGGTGAAAGATTAGTAATTGCAAACGCAACAGGATGTTCTTCTATATACGGAGGATCTCATCCAGCGATGCCATATAGCATATCTTGGGCTAATTCTTTATTTGAAGATAATGCTGAATTTGGATTAGGTATTAAAATGGGAGATATACTTCAAAAAGAAAAACTTATTCATATTTTTGAAAACAGTAATTTATCAGAAGAAAATAAAGAATTAGTAGATAACTGGATTAATAATGATTATGATTTAGAAAGTTCAAAAAAATTAATAAACAACTTTGATTTTAATGAAGCTATTAAAGCAGAAAGATTAAAGAAATATATTTTACCTAAAACAACTTGGATAATAGGTGGTGATGGCTGGGCTTATGATATTGGCTTTGGCGGATTAGATCATGTTATGGCAAGTGGGGAAGACGTAAACGTACTAGTTTTAGATACAGAAGTTTACTCAAATACTGGAGGTCAAAAGTCTAAGTCTACTAGAAGTGGTGCAACTGCTAAATTTGCATCAGGTGGTAAAACTGGCACTAAAAAAGATTTGGCAAGAATATTTATGTCATATGATAACGTTTATGTTGCATCAATATCTTTAGGAGGCAATATGCAGCAGACAATAAAAGCATTAGATGAGGCTGAAAAACATAAAGGTCCATCAATTGTAATTGCATATGCACCTTGCATTACACACGGAATTAAAAGTGGTATGAAAAACAGTATAAAAGAAGAAAAACTTGCAGTAGAAAGTGGATACTGGCCATTATTTAGATATAATCCAGAAAATGATAAGTTAACACTTGATTATAAGAACCCAAACTTTGACAAGTACGAAGAGTTCTTAAATAATGAAAACAGGTATCAGATGACAAAATTATTTAATGAGAAAAAAGCAGAAGAATTATTTAAATTGAATAAAGAATCTGCAATTAAAAGATTTGAATTTTATAAGAAACTATCAGAAGAAGAATAAGTCTTTACATTAAATACTTATTTTTCTTTTTCTTAATGTTAATATATTGTATAATTAAGAAGGTGATTAATATGATAAATACTTTAAAAATAGATGAAATATATGAAGCGGAAGTAATAGGATTAGAAAATGAAGGAAAAGGTGTCTGCAAAGTAGGTGGCATAATTGTTTTTGTTCCTAAAACATTAAAGGGTGAAAAAATAAGATTTAGAGTAACTGAAATAAAAAAGAATTTTGCAAAGGGTAAGTTAGTCCAAGTTTTAAAAGAATCTGATAAAAGAGTAAAACCATCTTGTCCTTATTATGAAGAGTGTGGTGGTTGTAATTTAAGACATCAAGAAATGAAAGAAAATCTGAAGTTTAAAAAGGAAAAAATAGAAAATGCACTTAAAAGAATAGGCAAGATAGACAAAAAAGTAGAAGATGTTATTCCGTCTTTTAAAAATGATAATTATAGAAATAAAATTAGTTTAAAAGTAGAAGATGATAAAATTGGTTTTTATGGAGAAGGAACTTACCAGTTAATAGATATAGATAATTGCCTTCTTGCGGCAGGCGAGATAAATGAAGCTATTAAAGTTATTAGAACATATATAAAAGGGTTTAAAAACAAGATAAAAACGGTTACCATAAAGTATGGTAATGCAATGGATGATATTTTAATAGATATATATTCTTTAAGCCAAGATGATGTAGGAATAATAAATTATTTAACTTCTAATATAAGTAATTTAAAAACGGTTATATTTAATGATAAGGTGATTTTCGGAACAGGATATATAAAAGAGATATCTAACGGACTTATGTTTAATTGTTCTTCTAAATCATTTTTCCAGGTAAATGGTATGCAAGCTGAAAAGATGTATGATGAAGCTATTAAACTTGCTAAGTTAAAAAAGGATGATGTGGTTCTTGATTTATACTGCGGAACAGGCACGATTGGTATGATTTTATCAAGTCATGTTAAAAAGGTAATTGGAGTTGAAATAGTAGAAGATGCTATTATTAATGCAAGAGAAAATTTAAGAATAAATAACATAAATAACGAAAGCTTTATATGTGGTGATGCATCTAAGGTAGTAAGCAAAATAAAAGAAAAAATAGACGTTTTATTTGTTGATCCACCACGTGCTGGAGTAGATAGAAAGGCTGTTGCAATAATTAAAAAAATGATGCCAAGAAAAATAGTTTATATATCATGTAACCCAGTTACTATGGCAAGAGATTTATCTTATTTAAATGACATGTATGACATTAAAAAGATAGTACCATTTGATATGTTTCCTAATACTAGCCATGTTGAATGTGTATGTGTGTTGGAAAGAAGGTAAGATATGAATGAAAAAGATTGGGGTAATTATCAAAATGATAGCTTAAACGATAAAGTTGGAGATTTATTAATTGAATTTTTAGATAATTATAAAGATATAAATAATTTTGTTGATTTAGGATGCGGAGCAGGAAATGAATCTGTTTATTTATTGAAAAGAGGTTATAAAGTAACTTCTATTGATAGACAATTAAATAAAGGTTTTATTTTAAATAGATTAACAGAGGAAGAAAAAAATAATGTAACATTTATAGAAAGTAATTTTGAAGACTTAGTTATACCAAAAACAGATTGTATACTGGCAATGTTTAGCATCCCATTTTGTAATCCATTGTATTTTGATAAATTATGGAATCATATATATGATTCTATTAATCCTGGAGGTTATTTTGTAGGTCAATTATTTGGAGATAAAGACGCATGGAATAAAACAAATTGGATTAATACTTTTAGTAAAGAAGAAATTATTAGAAAATTATCTAAATATGAAGTATTACTCTTTGATGAAATAGAATATGTAAGAGATATAGACAATAAAAAATGGCATTATTTCAATATTATAGCTAAAAAGAATAAATAATTTGATATGTTCTTTAGTGTCTAGGCATGGCGAGGCAATTTGTGTGTTGGAAAGAAGGTAAAGAAATGAAATATTTAAAGTGGGCATTTGGTACTAATATAGCTAACAAAGAAAATGAAGAATTTAAAATTAATGAAGAAATTACAGCTGATAGATGGGATCCAGCAAATAAAGATTGGAATTTAAAAGGTGGTTTTAATTTTACAAATGAAAAGTGTGCATTAAGATGGATGGCTAGAGGAGATACTTTATATGAGGTTGAAATACCAAATGATGGAGAAATATATGAAGTAGAGAATATGAAGACTCCAGGAGGAATTATTATTGCAAATAAAATTATTTTAAAGAATCCAATTCCTATTTCCTCTGAATTATTGAATCATTTTTATGAAGTAAGTGATTTACCACTCAAGACATATTTCGAATGTATTGGATTATTAGCATCAAGAGGATATTATGATTTAGCATTAAGAATTATAAAGGATAAAATAACAATGGAAAATATTGATATTGCAATTAAAACATTCAATGATTCAATCAAGCCTTGGCATAAAGTAGACTATGATTGTTACAATAAAGTAAAAGAAGTATTAGAAGAAATACAAAGTAATGTTTTGATAAATTTATTTATTGATAAAGAACCATATATTAAAACATTAACTAATGATGAAGTTATCAATTTAACAGGGCAAAGTGGATCTGGAAAATCAACATATGCGGAAAATAATTTTAATACTGATAATTATTTAGTTGTAGATACTGATGATATTTTTAATGAAATTAGATTTGAGTATGCAACTGGGATAAATAAGGAATTAGGAATTTATTTTAGAAATAAATATAAGGAACTACCTTCATTATCAGATGATTTTGATTTGATTTATAATGAAATAATAAATTATTGCAAAAATAATACTAAAACATTGGTTATTGATTGTGCTCAATTTCATTGTATAAAAGATATTAAACTACTAAAAGGTAAAATAATTATTATAAGAACTTGTATTGATAATTGTTATATAAGAACAATAGAAAGATATAAAAATTTAAATGAAAATTATACCGAAGAAGAGCTTAATAAGTATAAAGAAAGAAAAAAGGGTATATATAGTTGGTATAAAGGGACAAATGAATTTATTAAGAAACTAATATAATTTGATATGTTTTCTAATACTAGCCACGTTGAGTGTGTATGTATTTTAGAAAGAAAATCTAGCTAACTTATAAATTAATAGGTCATATTTATTAAATATACCTTGCTATAAAAATATTATTTTGATATGATTTATATGTATTAATTAAGTTGCTAAGTATTAATATGACAATTTGGTCGACTAGAGTTTATAAGATAAAGCAACTAATCTTATATGCATGAATGCGGAGATATACTTTTATTAGGTATGTCTCTTTTTTATTGGCAAAGGAGAAAAAAACTATGAATGAATTAATAGAAAAAGAAAAAATTGAAAGTATGATTTATAAAATTAGAGGAGTAGAAGTAATGCTAGATTCTGATTTAGCAAAACTTTATGAATGCAAAAATGGAACTAAAGAAATTAATCAAGCAGTAAAAAATAATATAGATAAATTTCCTGAAAGATATAGCTTTAAATTAACAAATCATGAATGTAAAGATTTGTGGTCAAAATATTTGACCGCAAATGTTAGTTCTAAATCTAGAAGTAATCCAAGAGTATTTACTGAGCAAGGAGTTTATATGCTTGCTACAATTTTAAAAGGAAAAAAAGCTTCACAAATGACACTTCAAATAATGGATGCATTTGTTTTGATGAAAAAATATATATCAGAAGAATTAAAAAATAATAAAATGTTAATAAATCATGAAGAAAGAATACTAAAATTAGAAGAGTCATTTAATAAATTTTCATCGAAAGAAAAAACGATTATTTATGAAGGAAAAATATATGACTCTTATAGTATTTTAATAGATATCTTTAATGAAGCAAATAATGAAATAATTATAATAGATAATTATTCTAATAAAGAACTTTTTGATATATTAAGAAATATAGATAAAAAAATAATAATTATATCTAAAAATATAGATGAATTATTAGTAAAAAAATATAAAACTCAATATGAAAATATAGAATTTATAAATAAAAATCCATTTCATGATAGATATATTATTTTAGATAGAAATATAGTATATAGTAGCGGAATGTCTTTAAAAGATTTAGGAAAAAGTTACAGTTATATAAATAGAGAGCATGAAGAGATATTTGTTCAAGAATTATTAAAAAGAATTAATTCTATGTTATAATAAGCATATAATATGTGCTCATAAACTTATGTGTTTTAAAACATATCTACTTTATATCACATATTACCTTGATTACCTATAAATAACAATTGTCAAGGTATGCCGAATGTGTTAATATTTTAAGTGTAAGAACAAGGATATATAAAATAGAAATCAGAGTGATATAACATGCAAGAGAAAATAATAGAAGCGTTACATTTTTATGGTATTAAAGATGAGGAATATAAAAAAAGATGTCTTGAAGTTGTATATGATATAAATAATAATGAAGTGTTAAAAAATAAAGTAGAAGAATTATTTTATAAATTATATGATAGAAATAAAGAAGGCCTTTCTAAGCTTTGGAAAATGAAAAAGGTAAGTGAGTTATTTGGAGAATGCAATTTGTTTATAACATCAGTTATGATTTTATTAGGTTATGATATACACAGGAAAAATATGAGTAAATATAACTTATCGGACGAACAAAAAAGTATTCATATAAAAAGAGTTAAAAATGCACTATTAGATGATATATATATAAGAGGATATGAAAGTGTTAGGATATCTCAGATGCTTTGGGCTAGTTACTTTATTAATTTAAGAATAATTGAAGTAGGTGGTTTTCAGTACGAGTTAGTATCAGAAAATCCTATTACTAAAGAGAAGGAAGAATGCATAAAAATGCACGTGCCGAAAGGAGCTAGCTTAAAAGAAGAAGACGTACGTAGTTCAATAAGAAAATCTACTTATGAAATAGAAAGATATTTTAATGTTAAAGATATTAATTATTATATAGAGTCGTGGCTTTTAAGTCCTGAGGTTTTAGCGTTATTAGATGATAATTCAAATATACTAAAATTTAGTAAGTTGTTTTCTATAAAATCAATGGGAGAGTGCACTAGAGATATTTTGGATTTTGTTTTTAATGACGTTTATATAAAAGACTATAATTTATTAGTATGTAAAACATCTTTACAAGTAAAATTAAAGAGTTTATTAATAAATAAAAAAGAAATTCATATAGGTATTGGAAAATTAAAACAACTTGACCAAATCTAAGCGTTATGTTAATATCATTTTAGAAAATAGGAGATAGTTTTATGAAAGAAAATAAACAAAAAAACATAAAAATAATGGCTTTTATAGCACTTATAGTGTCTGTTTTATCATTAGCAATTGCATATACTGCGATGAGTAAAACAGCCAAAATAAATAAAAATAGTACCATAACAGATTCAAGATGGAATGTTCATTTTGATAGTTTAGAATCTAAAACATATGGTGATGCTAAAATAATTAAATATCCGGCTCTGAAATATGATAAAACTTATATAGGTGATTTTTCTATTTCACTAACAAAGCCAGGGGATAGCGTTTTGTTTACTTATGATGTTGTTAATTCTGGTAATTTAAAAGCAAAATATGAAAAAACAGTTATAAATGATATGGAAAAGAAAAATAAAATAAATTTTGATATTGCAAAAACTATTTTTAAAGAAGCTGATTTTGATGGTGATGGAAAAACAGATGATAATGAGATAGAAAAAGCTCTTAATAGCATTAGAATAGAAGATAAAATCTTTAAAGGAACACTTCAGCCAAATGAAGTTCATTCCTGTTATTTAAAAATAAGTTTTGATGGAAATGAACTTCCTAAAGGAAACGTAAAACTAAATTTAAATATCAAATATATATTTGTTCAAAAGTAACTTAATTTTAATAATTTTTAATAATAATTCTGTTGACTTATAACACTTAAGTTGATAGAATTATTTTTGTTAGTTACCTTACAAAAGTGTGGTGAATATTATGGAAAGAAAAGTAGCTTTCGAAATAAAAAGACTTGATAATTTAATAAATAGGAAAATATTAAAGTATCTAAAAAAAGAAAACATAAAAAATATATCTCACGTACAAGCTGAAATATTAAGATACTTGTATGTGAATAGGGATAATACCGTATATCAAAGTGATATTGAAAAGGAAGCGGATATAAGGCGTTCGACCGTATCTGGCATCTTAAAGACAATGGAGAAAAATGGTTTAATAAAAAGAATTGATTCCAAAAAAGATACTAGAAAAAAAGAAGTTACTTTAACTAATTTAAGTGTAAAAAGACATAATGAAATGAACATAAAAGTTAAAAAGTTTGAAAAAGAACTATTAAATGGCATATCATTAGAAGAGAAAAAAGTATTTTTTAAGGTGATTGATAAATTAGCGGATAATTTAAAATAAGAAAGGAAAAGATTATGACTAAGTTGTTAAAAGAATTTAATAAAAAAGATTATTTTTTAGTACTTGTATGTACTTTGTTAATTATATTTCAGGTATGGCTTGATTTAAGACTTCCTGATTATATGTCTGAAATAACAAAACTAGTTCAAACAGAAGGAAGTAAGATGTCTGACATACTATCACAAGGTGGTTATATGCTTTTATGTGCATTAGGTTCGCTTATATCAGCATTTATAGTTGGATACTTAACATCTTATATTTCTGCAACATTCTCTCAAAAGATTAGAAAAACTTTATTTTCCAAGGTACAAAGTTTTAGTATGGAAGAGATAAAAAAGTTTAAAACTAGTAGCTTAATTACAAGAACAACAAATGATATTACAAACATTCAAATGTTTATATCAATGGGACTTCAAATGATTATAAAAGCTCCTATTACAGCTGTTTGGGCAATTCTTAAAATATTAGGTAAAAATTATAGATGGAGTATTGCAACAGGAGTTGCGGTAGTTGTTATGCTATCTGTTATAGGTACGTTAATGCTTATTGTTTTACCAAGATTTAAAATTGTTCAAAAGCTAATCGATAACATAAATGATAAAACCCGTGAGAACTTAACTGGAGTACGTGTTATAAGAGCGTTTAATGCTGAAAAATATCAGGAAGATAGGTTTGAAGATGCTAATCAAAAACTTACTAATACGCAGATGTTCAACCAAAGAATGATGTCTATAATGTCTCCTACAATGTATCTTATAATGAATTTACTTCCTCTTTCAATTTATATTATAGGTGCTGGATTAATTAATAATGCAGGTATGTTTGATAGATTAAACTTGTTTAGTGATATGGTGGTATTTTCAAGTTATGCAATGCAAGTTATTATGGCGTTTTTAATGCTTGCAATGATATTTGTTATGTATCCTAGAGCAAGTGTCTCTGCAGATCGTATCAAAGAGGTTTTGGATACAGAAACAAAAGTATGTGATGGTACTTTTTCATCTGATACTAAATTAAAGGGTGAAGTTGAATTTAAAAACGTATCATTTAAGTATCCTGATGCTGATGAATATATTCTTAAAAATATTTCTTTTAAAGCAAAAAAGGGAGATACATTAGCACTTATAGGTTCAACTGGATCTGGAAAAAGTACCATAGTAAACCTTATTATGCGTTTTTATGATGCAACAGAAGGTGAAATACTAATAGATGGTAAAAACATAAAAGAATATAAGTTAGATGCTTTATATAAAAAGATAGGTTACGTGCCACAACGTGCCGTTATGTTTAATGGTAGTGTTAAATATAACATTTCTTATGGTGATAAAAAAGTAAGTGAAAAAGATATGAAAAACGCTGCTAGAATTGCACAAGCATCTGAATTTATAGATAAGATGCCAAAAGGATATGATGCAAACGTATCATCCGGCGGAACTAATATATCTGGTGGTCAAAAGCAAAGACTTGCAATAGCACGTGCGGTAGCGAAAGACCCAGAAATATTCGTATTTGATGATTCGTTTAGTGCGTTAGATTATAAAACCGATTATACCTTAAGAAAAGAACTTAAGAAAAATGCTAAAGATAAAACTAACATAATTGTTGCACAAAGAATTGGTACCATTTTAAATGCAGATGAAATAATCGTATTAGAAAATGGTTTTGTTAAGGGATGCGGCACTCACGCTGAATTATTAAAGAAGTGTAAGGTTTATAAGGAAATAGCTTTATCACAATTATCAAAGGAGGAACTTGAAAATGAATAATCGAGATAACGAAAACAAGGTACCTCAAAGAAGAATGTCGAGATCAAATAGAGGCAATTTTGAAAAACCAAAAAACTTATCCTTGACGGTGAAAAAGCTATTTAGTTATTTAAAAAGTTTTATGCCATTTATAATAGTTGCACTTATTTTTGCAGGGGCATCCTCAGTATTTTCAATAATAGGACCTAATAAATTAAGCGATTTAACTGATGAATTATCTAAGGGACTAGTTTTGGATAAAAATAAGATAGAAGTTATAAGTAAAGATATTTCATCTACCTTAAATGAAGAAAACATAAAAGAAATAACAACCAAAATATATAAAAATGAAGATATATCTGGTGTAAGTGATGAAGATAAAGCAACTTTTATGAAAATAATTTCTAGCATGGATAAAAATGATAGCAGTGCTATGATAAAAAGTATTTTAGACATGCCAAAATCTATTCAACGATTACTTCTTCCAGAAAGTACGATTAATAAAAAGAAAATAACAACTGATGATAAAGTTATATTTTTAAAAGAAATGAGTGGTATTACTAAAAAATCATCTGCAAAAGATATTTATGCTAAATTAGATAAATTACCAAATAGTATATCTAGTCTTATTAAACCTTCAATTAACATGAATGCTGTTAAGAAAATAGTTATATTCTTACTTACTATTTATTTAGTAAGTGCACTATTTAACTTCTTAGAAGGATTTATAATGGCTAGTGTTGCAAATGATTTTGCAAGAAATTTAAGAACTAAAATATCTATAAAAATAAATAAATTAGCTTTAAAATATTTTGATTCTCATTCAAATGGTGACATATTATCACGTGTTACAAATGATGTTGATACGGTAGCGCAGACAATGTCCCAAAGTCTTGGTTCATTTGTTTCTGCAATAGCATTATTTATAGGATGCGTAATTATGATGTTTAAAACTAACTGGATACTTGCTATAACAGCTATTTTATCATCCCTTATTGGATTTATATTTATGTCATTTATTTTAGGTAAGTCTCAAAAATATTTCTTAGCAAGACAAGTAGAATTAGGTAAATTAAATGGTCATATAGAAGAGATATATTCATCTCATAACGTAGTTAAAGCATATAATGGTAATTATGATGCTGAAAAGAAATTCGATAAATTAAACGAAAACGTATTTGAATGTAATCGTATGAGTCAGTTTTTATCTGGGCTTATGCCATCTATGATGAATTTTATTGGTAACTTTGGATATGTAGCAGTATGTGTTGTTGGAGCACTTCTAACAATAAATGGAAATATTAGTTTTGGTGTAATAGTTGCGTTTATGTTATATGTAAGATTATTTACATCTCCATTATCTCAAATAGCACAAGGCATGACATCACTACAATCTACTTGTGCAGCTGCTGAAAGAGTATTTGAGTTTGTTGAAGAAGACGAAATGGAAGATGAAAAACATTTAAAAAAGAAATTAAATGCTAAGAAAGTTAAAGGAAACATCGAATTTAAACACGTTAAATTCGGATATGATAAAGATAAAGTAATTATAAATGATTTTAATTGTAAGGTAAAACCTGGTCAAAAAATTGCAATAGTAGGTCCAACAGGAGCAGGTAAAACAACGATGGTTAACCTACTTATGAAATTCTATAATATAAATGATGGAGATATATTAATTGATGATGTATCAGTTAAAGAATTAAAAAGAGAAAATATTCATGATTTATTTATAATGGTACTTCAAGATACTTGGCTATTTAATGGAAGTATAAGAGATAATATTAAGTATAATAAAAAGAATGTTTCTGATGAAACAATAGAAAAAGCATTAGATACAGTAGGTGTACTTCACTTTGTAAAGTCTCTTCCTGGAGGGCTTGATTATGAAATTACAGATAGTAATTCAATATCAGCAGGACAAAAACAACTTCTTACAATCGCTCGTGGTATGGTAAAAGATGCTCCATTTCTTATTTTAGATGAAGCAACATCATCAGTAGATACAAGAACAGAAGAACTTGTTCAAAAGGCAATGGATAAGTTAACTAAAGGAAGAACTTCATTTATAATTGCACATAGACTATCTACGATTAAGAATGCTGATTTAATACTTGTTATGAAAGATGGAAATATAATAGAACAAGGAAATCATAAAAAACTTATGGAAAAAAATGGCTTTTATGCTGATTTATATAATTCACAATTTAAGAATTAATTTAAAGCACTAGTTTTTAGTGCTTTTATATTTCCTTGCCTTTTTTTGTTTTATTTAGTAAACTTAAGTAAGTGATGGGAGGTAATTATGCTACAAGTAAATAATTTGAGTTTAACTTTTGGAAAAAGAACTTTATTTAAAGATGTAAATTTAAAATTCACACCAGGTAACTGTTATGGTGTAATAGGCGCTAATGGAGCAGGTAAATCAACCTTTTTAAAAGTTTTATCTGGTGATATAGATTCTACAAATGGAGATGTTGTTTTAACTGATAATGAACGTATGTCAGTATTAAAACAAGACCACAATGCCTATGATGGTAAAGACGTTATAGAAACCGTTATAATGGGAAATCAAAAACTATATAGCATAATGAAAGAAAAAGAAGAAATATATTCAAAACCAGACTTTAATGATGCTGATGGATTAAGGGTTGGTGAACTTGAAGCAGAATTTTTAGAAATGGATGGATGGCAAGCTGAAAGTGATGCTGAAATATTACTTGCAGGTATTGGTCTTGATAGAGCCTTTTTCTATGATAAAATGGAAAACTTATCAGGAGAAGATAAGGTAAAGGTACTTCTTGCACAAAGTCTTTTTGGTAATCCTGATATCCTTATTTTAGATGAACCTACAAACTATTTAGATATAAATGCAAAAATTTGGTTAGAAAACTTTTTGTTAGATTTTAAAAACACGGTAATAGTAGTATCACATGACAGGCACTTTTTAAATAAAGTATGTACTCATATTTTAGATATAGATTATGGAAAGATAAAAATGTATGTTGGTAACTATGATTTTTGGCTTGAATCTAGTGAACTAATTCAAAAACAAATGAGAGATTCTAATAAGAAAAAAGAAGATAAAATAAAAGAATTACAAGAATTTATTAGACGTTTTAGTGCAAATGCTTCTAAGTCTAAGCAGGCAACTTCAAGAAAAAAATTACTAGAAAAAATAGAATTAGATGATATAGCACAATCATCAAGAAAATATCCTTATATTAATTTTGATATTGATAGACCACTTGGACGTGATGTATTAGAACTTAAAGGAATTTCTAAAACGGTAGATGGAGAAGTTGTTTTAAAAAACCTTAACTTAACAATAAATAACACTGATAAAGTAGCTTTTGTAGGTAAAAATGAACTTGCTAAAACAACATTATTTAAAATAATAACAGGAGAAGAAAAACCAGATTCTGGAACAATAAAATGGGGAGCTACAACAAGCTTTTCATACTTTCCTAAAGATCATGATAAATATTTTAAAGAAGATGTTAATTTAGTTGACTTTTTAAGACCATATTCTAAAGAACAAGAAGAAGCTTTCTTAAGAGGATTTTTAGGTAGAATGTTATTTTCTGGTGAAGAAGCATTAAAGAAAGTATCTGTTCTATCAGGTGGTGAAAAGGTAAGACTTATGTTTTCACGTATGATGCTTAAGTGTGCTAACGTAATAATATTAGACGAACCAACTAACCATTTAGATATAGAATCAATTACATCTTTAAATAAGGGAATGAAAAACTTTAAGGGTGTATGTTTGTTTTCTTCATATGACTATGAACTTATAAATAGTGTTGCAAACAGAATAATTGAATTTAAAGAAGACGGAAAATACATAGATAAAATGACAACTTATGATGATTATTTAAATAGATAAGTAAGATTTATAATAAATCTTGCTTTTTTTCATAAAATGATTATAATAGAGGCAATTAAAAAAGGGATTAAACTTTAAAAGTAGGTGAATACTATGAAAAAAATATTAACTTTTATACCTTTAGGTGTTGGAATTAGTGCAGCTATTATATACATTCTTAATGTAATACAATTTAAAATAATAAATAATGGAACTGCACTTTTACAAATACTTATGACTCTTAAAATATATTTATTTATATCAATTGGAGGGTTTGCTTTATACTTTTTTATTAAAGTACTAGATTCACTTACAAATAAAAATAAAGAAGAACAAGAAGATTTTATATCAAATGAATATGAACCATTTGAAAATAATAATTCTATATCAAGTGAAAATACTTTAAGTAACATAAATAACATTAATGATTTTAATAATGTAAATACACTTAATAACCTAAATAACGTTAATGATTTTAATAATGTAAATACACTTAATAACCTAAATAATGTTAACTCATACGTTCCTAACTATGATTATGTTCCTATGTATCATGCCGAAGAAAAACAAGATAACATAAAGGAAATAAAGATAGATAAAAAAGATAAAGATATAGATTTAGGACCTTTATATAATAACGAAGAAAATAATGTGGATAAAGAGGATAATTTTACATCTTGTAAATACTGCACTTTTTGTGGTAATAAAATTAACGCTTATGATCTATACTGCTCTCATTGCGGAAACAGGCAAGATAAGAAAAAGATGAGTCCTTTATTAAAGAATGTAATAAACGTTTTAGAAATAGTTATTTTAATTCTTATAATATATTTTTCATTAAATATGTTATTTGACTATAAGGAAAGTCGTGATCCTTCATTTAAATCTCCATTTAAAGTTAGTATGACAAAATAATTATTTAAAACATATTAGATTTTTATATTTAAAGTTAAGTGAGTTTATACCATAGTTTAGGTCATTTACAAACTTAACTTTTTTTCTTTTAAATAATTTTTTGTCATCATAAGCAGTAAACAAATTTATATCGCAAGCCTTAAAGCTATTATTAAATAATTCGATACTATTACCATGAATAATAATTGTTGTACCATTTTCAATAGCACTTATTATTCTTTTTTTATTTTTATTTATTTTTTCTTTTATATAATTTAATTTATCTTTTTTATAATTGCCGAAATAATACGTATCATCCTTTTTAAAATATATATTTTCATTTATTTTTATATTACTAGTAAATGGCTTTATTATAAAGTTGTCATCTAAAAATTCTTTTTCAATTATCTTTATCACTTTAATCACCTTATTTTAGTTATGTTAATGTTTTTAATAATTTAAACATAAGTCCTTGAAAAAACACTTAAAATAAAGTAGAATAGAAAGGTATAAAGATGAGGTGAAAATTATGGGAAGATTTCCAAATATAGCTGCTAGTAAAGCAAAGACAGGAGCTGCTAAGGCAAAGGTATATTCAAGCTATGCTAAAGAAATATATCAAGTAGCAAAACAAGGTGGTACTGATCCTAATGGTAACTTAAGTTTAAGACATTTAATTGAAAAGGCTAAAAAAGAACAAGTTCCAGCAGACGTAATTAAAAGAGCGATAGATAAGGTAAATAGTGGTGCAGATGAAAGTTATACATCAGTTAGGTATGAAGGTTTTGCATCAGGTGGTGCAACCGTTATGGTAGATTGTCTAACGGATAACGTAAATAGAACGGTAAGTTTAGTTAGAAACGCATTTACTAAATCTAAAGGTAAGATGGGAGTTTCTGGATGCGTATCTCATATGTATGAACATTTATCAGTTGTAATCGTAAAAGATATGACTGAAGATGAAGCTTTAGAAGCACTATTAATGGGTGAGGTAGATGCTAAAGAAATAGAAGCAGAAGACGGTAACGTAAGTATATATGGCGATCCATCAGATTTATATAAAATAAAAGACGCTATAACAAGCGCTAAAAATGATGCAGAATTTATAGTAGATGAAGTAACTTATCTTCCAAATGAAATGGTTACATTAGATGGAGAAGATAAGGAAAACTTTGATAAATTACTTAATATGTTAGATGACGTTGAAGACGTTCAAAAAGTATATCATAATGTTAATTTATAATTTTTAAAGGTGGATTGTTATCCGCTTTTTTTATTCTTGACGTTTATGTTTTCGCAGTAAATTAAAAATCTTGACCGGAAAGTGGCGTATATGATATTATTAGCACGTAATAATAAAAATAGAAGGAGAATAAAATGGAAAAGACAAGACAAATAAAAATAATAAGTTTATGTGCTTTATTAGTAGCAGTATTAGGTCTTACAGTAGCCTTTGCAGCTTTATCACAAACACTTACAATTAATGGTAGCGCAGCAGTTAATGCGGCCTCATGGGACATACATTTTGAAAAGACAAGTGGCAAAGAAACAGAAGTGAAAGGCGCTGCAACATTTACAGAACCAACACTTAGTGGAACAACAATAGAAAACTTTAGTGCGACTTTAACAAAACCAGGAGATAGTGTTACATATTATTTTGACATAGTAAATAAAGGAACAATTGATGCAGTTGTATCAAGTTTTAATTTTCCTAATGCATTTAAGGATTGTACGGCAAATATAAATAAATATTCTTATTGCATGAATTTTGATTTTAATGGTGATAATGAAGTAGATACTGTAGATAGATTAGTATATATTACCTTATTTAACTATCGTTTGGCATACGCTGATACAGATAAAAGTGTAACACAAGGTGATACATTAAACGCTGGAGAAACAAAACACATGAAACTTGTTATAGAATATAAGGATACTGCAACGGAGTTACCAGAAAACAATCTAACTTTAACTTCGTCTGATCCTATAACAATTACTTATGAGCAAAAAGATTAAAAAAGCATTGGAAATTAATCCAATGTTTTTACTTGTATAAAAGTGTGATTCTTCTTCCTTTGGTTTCGATAAAGCCTTCTTCTTTTAAGTTTTTAAGTTCCCTTGTCATTGCACTTCTATCAACTGCAAGAAAATCCGCTAGATCTGTAAAACTAAATGGTAAGTAAATTATTTTTGATGCATGTTTTTTTCTATATATATTAAAATATTCTAATAATTTATCTCGTATTGTTTTTTTTGTCAATATTTCTATTCTTTCGTTTTTTTCTTCTATTATATTAGTTGTTATTTCAAGCAAGTTTTTTATAAACTGATTATAATAAGAGTAATTATTGTTTTTTGATGAGATTATTAAGTCATAATCAATTATTAAAACCTTGGTTTCTTCTTTAGTTATTATTTCACATTCATCGCTTGATAGAGAGGATATGGCAGTACCAAATATGGATTCTTCTTCAAGTTCTTCTATAATTGTTCTGTTTCCATTATAGTCTGTTCTAATTATTTGAGCTTTACCTTCTAATATTATTCCTATTATGTTATCTTTAACATTTGATAATATTACTGTATCTTTCTTAAAAGAAAGTACACTTGTTTCTAATAATTTTAGTAGTTTACGTTCTTCATTTACACTTATTTTACCAAATAACCTACGCATTTTTTCTTCACCTATTAAAATAATATCATTTTTTAATAATTGTTGCAATTGCAACATCGTTATTTTTTTTAATGTGTTATATTTGTATTAGAATTAAGATAGAAGGAGAACATCATGAAAGTAATTAAAAGAGATGGACATATTGTTGATTATTGTCCAGAAAAAATTGAAATTGCTATTAAAAAAGCAAATGAAGAGGTACAAGAAGAAGATAGAGTTTCTGATACTCAAATAAAAAACATAATAAAATACATAGAAAGTTTAAAGAAAAGAAGAATATTAGTTGAAGATATTCAAGATATAATTGAAATGAGACTAATGACTTTAAATAAGTTTGCTCTTGCTAAAGAATATATAACTTATAGATATACTAGAGAACTTGTTAGAAAAAGTAATACTACTGACCTTTCAATTAAGGAGTTAATTGATGGTGAAAGTGATTATTGGAATACTGAAAACTCTAATAAGAACGCTAAGGTTGTTACTACTCAAAGAGATTATATAGCAGGTATTACATCAACTGATATATCAAGAAGGTTTTTGCTTCCTGAAGATATCGTAAAAGCTCACGATGAAGGAATAATACATTTTCATGATATGGATTATTTTGCACAAAACGCACTTCATAACTGTGATTTAATTAACCTTGAAGACATGCTTCAAAATGGCACTAACATAAATGGTGTTATGATTGAAAAACCACATAGATTCTTAACTGCAATGACTATTGCAACACAACTTATAACAGCGGTTAACTCAAGTCAGTATGGTGGTGCAACTATTACAATGACTCATTTAGCACCTTTTGTTAGAGAAAGTTATAACAGATTCTTAGATAAGTATAAAAAAAGAAAGTTTACTAAGGCTCAGTGTGAAAAATATGCTAAAGAAGATTTAGCAAAGGAAATAACAGATGGTGTTCAAACTTTCCAATATCAAATTAATTCAATGACTACAACTAATGGTCAAGCACCTTTCTTATCAGTATGCTTGTATTTAGGTGAAACAGACGAGTATAAAGAAGAACTTGCCATGATAATTGAAGAAATATTAAAACAAAGAACAATGGGTATGAAAAACGAAAAGGGTGTTTATATAACTCCTGCATTTCCTAAACTTTTATACGTACTTGAAGAAGATAACATACATGAAGATAGCAAGTATTATTACTTAACAGAACTTGCTGCTAAATGCACAGCTAAACGTATGGTTCCGGATTATATATCAGAAAAAATAATGAAGAAATTAAAAGTTGATAAAAACGGAAACGGACAGTGTTTCCCTTGCATGGGATGTAGATCTTTCTTAACTCCTTATGTTGATTCTAATGGAAAACCAAAGTACTATGGTAGATTTAATCAAGGAGTTGTTACAATTAACTTAGTTGATGCCGCACTATCATCTGATAAGGATATGGATTTATTCTGGAAGATTATGGATGAAAGACTAGAGTTATGTCATAGAGCACTTCAAGCAAGACATAAAAGATTATCTAAGGTAACTTCCGATGTTGCACCTATTTTATGGCAACATGGAGCACTTGCAAGATTAGGTAAAGGAGAAAGCATCCACGAGTTATTGCATCATGGTTATTCAACTATATCACTTGGATATGCTGGACTTTATGAATGCGTTAAATATATGACTGGTCACTCTCATACTGATGGTGGTAAAGGTAAAGAGTTTGGTCTTGAAGTAATGAGAAAATTAAACGCAGCTTGTAACAAATGGAAAGAGGAAGAGGATATTGATTATAGTGTTTATGGTACTCCAATTGAATCTACTACTTATAAGTTTGCTAAGTGTTTAAGAGAACGTTTTGGTAAGATTAAAGGAATTACTGATAGAGATTATATTACAAACTCATATCATGTACCTGTATTTGAAGAAATTGATGCATTTACTAAATTGAAACTTGAAAGTGAGTTTCAAGAACTTTCACCAGGTGGTGCTATAAGCTATATTGAAACACCTAACTTAACAAACAACTTAGATGCTGTTATGGAAGTTATTAAGTTTATTTATGATAATATCATGTATGCAGAATTAAATACTAAGTCTGATTACTGTCAGGAATGTGGTTATGAAGGAGAAATTCTTTTAGATGACGACCTAGAGTGGTATTGTCCAAACTGTGGTAACAGAGATCACGATAAACTAAATGTTGCAAGAAGAACATGCGGATATATTGGTACAAATTTCTGGAACAAAGGAAGAACTCAAGAAATAAAAGAAAGAGTAATTCATATTGATAATAAGGATGCTGATCTTTAATTATGAGATATAACAAAATAAGAAAAATGGACATATCTAATGGTCCAGGAGTTAGGGTGTCAGTCTTTATGCAAGGCTGCACCTTTAACTGTAAGAATTGCTTTAATAAGGAAACCCACGATTTTAACGGTGGAAAAGAGTTTACAGATGAGATCATAGATAAGGTACTTGAATTATGTAGTAAGGATTATATCGTTGGTTTATCTATTTTAGGTGGCGAGCCAATGCATCCTAAAAACATAGATGGAACTTTAAAACTCGCAAAAAAATTCAAAGAAAAATATCCCGATAAAACCGTGTGGTGTTGGACTGGATTTTTATTTGATAGAGATTTAAAGGACAAAGAAGTATTAAATTACATAGATGTTTTAGTGGACGGAAGGTACGTAGATGAATTACACGATTTTAGATTAAAGTGGTGTGGGTCATCAAATCAAAGGGTAATAGATGTTAAAAAATCACTAAAAAAAGGTGACGTCGTATTATTAGATGAAAGAAAGTTAGTAGGAGCGTAATTATGATTGATACTAAAAAAGTAAATATTAAAAAATTAGAAAATGATGCAAAGATTCCAACTTATGGAACGGATTTTTCTGCAGGCTGTGATTTGTATGCTTGTTCAAAAGAAAAAATAAGCTTTAATCCTGGTGAGACAAAACTTATTAAAACTGGAATTGCTATGGAACTACCTGAAGGTTATGCAGGTTTAATATATGCTAGAAGTGGTCTTGCAACAAAAAGAGGGCTTGCACCCGCAAATAAAGTTGGTGTAATAGACTCGGATTATCGTGGTGAGATAATGGTTGCACTTCATAATCATACTAATGAAGTAAAAGAAATAGATGCATATGAGAGAATAGCACAACTTGTTGTAACACCATATATAAAGGCCATCTTTAATGAGGTTGATGAACTTAATGACACAATACGTGGTACAGGTGGTTTTGGTTCAACTGGTAAAAAGTAAAAGAAACGTAAATGTTTCTTTTTTTGTGATAAATAAAATTGACTTAAAATGCACACAATGATAATATGAAGATAGGTGATAATATGAAAAGAAATAAAAATGGATTTACATTAATAGAACTTCTTGCAGTAATAGTAATACTTGGAATAATAATGGTTATTGCAACTACTAACGTACTTAAAAATATAAATGATTCTAAGGAAAAAGCTAAGTATATGGCTGCGAAAGAAATAGTTGAGAATGCAGAAGCTTATTTTGCAACAAAAGTTACAATTGATCCTGATTTATCAAATTGTGTTTCGGTAAGTGATATTTATAACGCAGGATATTTTGAATCGGATGTTACTAATCCTAAAACAGGAGAGAATATAAAAAGTGTAGATGATTTAACAGATCAGTATGTATGCTTTGATAAAAATTTAACAAAACAAACGGGATACGCTTTATCTGATGGTAAATATAGATTTGATAGTTATTATTACCTAATACAATAAAATAAAAAATACTTCAGTTAAAAAAATTGAAGTATTTTTTATTATGCTGCATTATTTTTTCTAAACTTTTTAGCTTCCTTAGCACTCATTACTACGGTTACACCATTTAAAGTAACTTTTTGCATGTTAACTTTTTGTCTCATTTTAGTTGTATTTAAAGCATGAGAACGTTTGTTTCCGAATAATGGTTTTTTATTTGATACTTTCTTAGCCATATTTAATTCCTCCTTAAAGTGCGTGTTTGCTATCTAACTTTACCATATTATGGCTAATTAGTCAAATTAAAATAGGAAAAAACGTCTTTTTGTAGTAAAATATTATTAGAAGAAAGTGGTGATGCTTATGAACTATACTCCTTTATGGATAAAGACGGATTATTCTATATTATCTAGTTTAATAAAGATAGATGATTTAATAAGCACGCTAAAGAGTTTAGAAATTAAAAGCGCTGCAATATGTGATGATAATTTATATGGTGCAATGGAGTTTTATACTAAGTGTATTAAAAATGATATTAAGCCAATTATAGGTCTTGAAGTTAATTTAGAAGAAACAATTTTATTATATGCTAAAAATTATGCTGGTTACCAAAATCTGTGTAACATAATGACTCTTTTAAACGAGGGAAAATTAACATATGAAAACATTGTAAATTACATTAATGATATAATCGTGGTGCTTCCTTTTGAATCAAAAGAAAAAGAAGAATATTTTAAGGATTATACTAGTGATGTATTTATTGGATACAAAGATTTGACGCAAGAAAAAATGATAAGTGGTAATAAAGTTTATGTAAATAAAACGCTTACATTAGATAAAGAAAACACAAAGTATTTAAAATATTTATACAAAATAAAAGATGAAACCTTTGATTTAAATTATGACGTAAGTTTAAAAAGAAATGTGGGTATAGATGCTGTTAAAACAACAAGTTATATTAGTGCTAACTGTAATTTAACAATTCCTAAAAAGGATGATTTGTTGCCTGTTTATAATGATGATCCATCTTTTGATGAGAAAAAATACCTAACTAATCTATGTATAATTGGTCTTAAAAAAAGACTTAACGATAAGGTTCCGTTAAAATATGCTGAAAGATTAAAATATGAACTTTCCATAATAACAAGATTAAACTTTTGTAACTATTTTTTAGTTGTATGGGATTATGTTAAATATGCAAAGAAAAATAAAATAATGGTAGGTCCAGGTAGGGGTTCTGCGGCCTCAAGCCTTGTTTCATATTCACTTGGAATAACTGATATAGATCCACTTAAGTATGATTTGTTATTTGAAAGATTTTTAAATCCTGATAGGGTTACAATGCCTGATATTGATATAGATTTTGATGCTGAAAGAAGAGAAGAAGTAATAAAATACGTAGAAGATAAATATGGTAAATCACGTGTATCTGGAATAATTACTTTTTCTAATTTGCTTGCAAAACAAGTTATTAGAGATGTTGCTAGAATATTTGATGTAAGTGGTTTTAAAATTGATAATTTACTTAAAAACTTTGATGATAAAAAAGATTTGTCTTACCAGTTAAAAAACATAAACGTAAAAAGAATATTAAATGATGATGAGGTTTTAAGAAAGATATATGATGTATCACTTCATTTAGAAGGACTTAAAAGACATGTTTCTAAACATGCAGCAGGGGTTATTATATCGAGTAAAAAATTATCTGATTATGTTCCTTTAGCTCTTGATTCAGATGGTTCATATATATGTGGATACACAATGAATTATATAGAGGACTTAGGGCTTTTAAAAATGGACTTTTTAGGTCTTAAAAACCTTACTATAATAGATAGGGTAATAAAAAAAGCAAACATTAAATTTAGCGATATACCACTTGATGATAAAAGTACGTATGATTTATTTAAAAACGGTAATTTAGATGGAGTATTCCAGTTCGAGTCACAGGGAATGAAAAAGTTTATAAGTAATTTAAAACCAGAAAACATAAATGATTTAGTAGCAGCAGTTGCACTTTTTAGACCGGGACCTATGGAAAACATAGATACGTATGTTAAAAGACGTCATAATCTTCAGAAGATATCATATATTAATGAAGATTTAAAAGATATATTATCTTCTACTTGTGGAATAATTGTATATCAAGAACAAATAATGCAAATAGCAAGAAAGATGGCTGGTTTTTCATATGCTAAGGCAGATGAATTAAGACGTGCTATGAGTAAGAAAAAAGAAGATTTGTTATTATCATATAAGGATGACTTTATATCAGGCGGATTAAGCTATGGTTATGATGAAAAAACGTTAAACGAGGTATATAACTTAATACTTAAATTTGCTAATTATGGATTTAATAAAGCACACTCTGTTAGTTATGCAATAATTGGCTATAAAATAGCATATTTAAAGGTACATTATTCAGTTTATTTTGAAACAGAGATTTTAAATAATAGTATTTCATCTTCTAATAAAACCAAGAGTATAATTGATGAATGTAAAAGCCTTGGAGTAGAAGTTACAGGACCAATTATAAATATATCAACGGATAAATATAACGTTATAGAAGATAAGTTAGTTCTTCCTTTATCTCTTATAAAAGGAATAGGGGTATTAACCGCTAAAGAAATAGTAAGAGAAAGAGATTTAAACGGAAGTTTTACTTCATATTTAGATTTTGTTAGAAGATGTTATAAATTAGGACGTGATGTTTTAAAAAATATTATATTATCAGGAGCTTTAGATTCGTTTGGAAAAACTAGAAAGACTTTAATAGAAAACTTAAATGATGCGATTAATTATGCTGATCTGTGTAATGATTTAGATGAGAGTTTAGTTTTAAAACCAGAATTAAAGGAGTATGATGAATACTCAAAAGACGAACTAACAAAGCATGAGGTTGCCTTATTTGGCTTTTACATAAGTAATCATCCAACTAGCAAATACATAACAAAATCAAGCATAACAACTAATATTTTAGATAAATATTTTGATAAAAATATAAGCATGGTTTTATACATTGAAAGAAAAAAAGAAATTGATACAAAAAGAAATGAAAAAATGATGTTTTTAAATGCTAGTGATTCATATGGAACCGTAGAACTAGTTATGTTTCCTAAAACTTATAATAAATTCTTTAATATACCAATTCCTGGAGTTTATAAAGTAAAGGGTAAGGTAGAAAAAAGATTTTCTCGCCTTCAACTTGCACTTTTTGATGTGGAGCGGGTATAAAAATTAAATAATAAAAAATATAATAATTTTAAAAATTTATAAACCTTTTAAAACTAGATTAAATCTAGTTTTTTTGTTATAATTTAATGGGTGATAAAAATATGGAATTATTAGATAAATTTAATATTAAAACAAATAATATGCATATTTATGATACAGCCTTTTCACATTCATCATATTGTAATGAACATGACTCTTTAGAAGATTACCAAAGACTTGAGTTTTTAGGTGATAAAGTTTTAGATTTAATTATGAGTGATTATCTTTATAATAAGTTTGATTACGAAGAGGGAAAAATGACTAAAATAAGGTCAATGTATGTATGTGAAAATGCTTTATATGAATATGCTAAACTTTTGGATTTTCCTAAATATGTAAAAGTAGGAAAAGGAGAAGAAGCACAAGGCGGAAGATATAGGAAAGCAACACTTGCGGATATGTTTGAATCCTTTTTAGGAGCAGTGTACCTAGATCAAGGATATCCTAAAGCAAGGGAAATAGTGTATGATGTTGTTATTCCGTTTATTGAAGATAAACCAGAAACATTTTTTATGGATTATAAATCTAATTTACAAGAGATGGTTCAAACTACTAAAAAGTCAGTAACCTATGAACTTGTAAAAGAAGAAGGACCAGCTCATGATAGAACCTTTACCATGAATGTAATAGTAGATGGTATAGTACTAGGTACTGGAACAGCAAAATCTAAAAAAGAGGCAGAACAAGAGGCAGCTCATCAAGCGTTAGAGAAAAAAGCCACTATAAGAAGGAGCGAAAAGTAATGTATTTAAAAGAGATTCGTACATCAGGCTTTAAGTCGTTTGCGGAAAAAACTAAAATAGAACTTAATAAAGGAATAGCGGGTGTTGTAGGACCAAACGGAAGTGGTAAAAGTAACATAGTAGATGCCGTACGCTGGGTATTAGGTGAGCAATCAGTTAAACAATTACGTGGTGAAGGCTTAATGAGCGACGTTATTTTTTCTGGTAGTAAATCAAGACGTGCAGCGCAATCGGCCAGCGTAACTTTAGTATTTGATAATACTGATAAATATTTACCATTAGATTATACTGAAGTATCCATTAAAAGATGTATTTATAAAACGGGTGAAAATGAGTATTACCTAAATAACGAAAAGGTAAGACTAAAAGACATTCAAGATTTATTGGTTGATACTGGTGTTAACAAAGAGTCATTTAACATAATATCACAAGGTGATATAGGTGCAATTTTATCTAATAAACCAGAAGAAAGAAGAATAATATTTGAATCTGCTGCGGGTACCTTAAAGTATAAGAAAAGAAAAGATGAAGCTTTAAGAAAACTAGATAGAACGCATGATAATATGTCACGTGTAAACGATATTATATTAGAGCTTGAAACAAGTATAGCACCATTAAAAAAACAAAGTAGTGATGCAAAAAAGTATTTAGAAAATAAAAGTAAGTTAGATGAGGTTGAAGTATCTTTAATAGTAAGTGAAGTAGATAAGATAAATGCAGAATACCAACTAAATAAACATAAGATAAATGAATTATCAGAAGATGTAATAAAATTAGAAAAAGATAGTAATGTTTCTTCATCAAAAGTAGAAGAACTAAAACTTATTCAAACTAAAAAAGAAGAAGAACTATATAAAATGCAATCTCTTTTAACTAAAAAAGTAGAAGAGGCAAGGGATTTACTTGGTAAGAAAGATCTTATCGTAGAAAGACAAAAATACGATGCTAAAGATAGCAAGGTACACGATAACTTAGTTAATATAAAAGAATCTATTTTGAAAAAAGAAAATGAAATGTTTGGTATTAAAAACACAATAGAAATATTAAATAAAAAAGTAAATTCTGCAGTTTTAAAATTAAACGAAAAAGAAGAAGAATTTATAAGTGTAAGAAAAACTCATGATGATAACGAAAATATTTTAAATAAACAAAACAGATTAGAAAACGAAACTAAATATAAAATTGAAATGCTAAAAAATGCAATTGAAAATAATTCAGGCCTTCCTTTTGCTGTTAAAAACGTTTTAGATAATCCTAAACTTTCTGGTATTCATAATGTTATAGGTGCTTTAATTGAAACTGATAGAGAGTATACCACTGCAATATCAACAGCACTTTCATCATCTTCTAACTTTATAGTGTGTGATGATGAGTTTTGTGCTAAAGAAGCTATTAATTTCTTAAAGGTAAATAAATTTGGTAGAGCAACATTTTTCCCACTTAACATAATAAAGAAAAGAGAAATTGATAGGGATACATATAGGATTTTAAAAGATTTAAGTGAGTTTATAGGTGTTGCATCAGATTTAGTAAGATATGAATCAACATATGATAACATAATAAAAAATCAACTTGGAACAACCATAGTAGTTAGTGATATAGATAGTGCAAATAAAGTAGCAAGAAAAATAAATTATAGATATAAAATAGTTACGTTAGAAGGGGAATTACTTCATCAAGGTGGTTCTTTAACAGGTGGTAATACTAAAGCTACAACTAATTTAATAGCTCAAAAACATGACTTAGAAGATAATTTAAAGTATTTAGAAAATTTACAAATAAAAAGATCAGAAATAGAAGAAGCTATAAATAAAAATGATGATTTGTACAAAAGCGTTTTAGAAGAAAGAAATAAATTATTAGAAGAAAAGACGAATTATGAAATATCACTTAAGTTTGAATCTGAAAGATATAAGTTATTTTCTGAGGAGTTAGAAAAGTTAAAAACAGAAAGTAAAACTTTAGATGAACTAGAAAGCGGAACACTTTCTAAAGAAGAAGAAAAAATAGTAGAAGAATACTATGAAAAAGAAAAAGAAAAAAATGAATTATCACTTAAGATAGATTCATTAAAATCAGAGATAACGGATTATAAAGATACAATATTTAACATGGAAAAGAATAATAAATTAAATAACCAAGAATATTATTCTAAAACAAAAGAATTAAAAGATTTAGAAATAAAGGTAAATAGAGCAGACGTTATGTTAGATAACTTACTTAATACATTAACAGAAGATTATTCTATGACTTTTTCTAATGCTAAAGCTAATTATTTCCTTGATATGGATCCTAAAGAAGCAAGAGAAATAGTAGATAAATGTAAAGATGAAATTAAAAAATTAGGTGACGTAAATGTAGGTGCTATAGAAGAGTATGAAAGAGTTTCAAAAAGATATGAATTCTTAACTGCACAAAAATCTGACTTAGAAAAAGCAGAAGATACTATTTTAGAGATTATTAAAGAATTAGATGGAATAATGAAAGAAAAGTTCTTAGAAACTTTTGATGTTATTAAAGTTAAGTTTAAAGAGGTATTTAAAAAGTTATTTTCTGGTGGGGATGCTGAGCTTAAATTAACTAATCCAGAAGATGTTTTAACAACTGGTATAGATATTAAGGCACTACCTCCAGGAAAAACACTAAGACATATTTCACTTTTATCAGGTGGTGAAAAAACATTAACTGCAATATCGCTTTTATTTGCAATATTAGAGACAAGACCAGTTCCATTCTGCATTTTAGATGAGGTTGAAGCAGCACTTGATGAAGTAAACGTAGATAACTTTGGAAAATTCTTAAATGAATTTAAAAATAAAACACAATTTATTGTAATTACCCATAAGAAGAAAACTATGGAATACGCTGATGTTTTATATGGCATTACAATGCAAGAGTCTGGTGTATCTAAACTTGTAAGTGTAAAGTTAGAAGATATAAAAGATGACAAGGAAAGTTAATTTGTTGACCAATTCATATTTAAACTGGTATACTGATTATATAAGAAAGGAGTTTATGTTATGGCTAAATTTTGCAGAGAATGCGGAAAAGAATTAGAAGAAAATAGCAAATTTTGTAAGAATTGTGGTACAAAAATAGAAGAAGAAAAAACAGAAGAGGCTAACACATCAAATGAAAATACTAATGAAAGTGCAGCAAGTAATGCAGGCACAAACGTAACTTATAACCAAACTTACGTAACTAAAAAGAGTAATGGTATGGCAATTGCAGGATTTGTAATATCACTTATTTCACTTTTATGCTGTGGATATTCGTCTTGGTTAGGATTAATTTTCTCTATAATTGGACTTGTTAATGCTAATAAAAATGAAGGTGAAGGAAAAGGACTTGCAATAGCAGGTATTGTAATTAGTTCGATATTACTTATACTAATTGTATTATTAACTATATTTGGAGTTATGGCATCTGTTACTGATGATGTTTCTTCTAATTTAAATTTACCAACATATTAAACTATGATAATTCATAGTTTTTTTAAAATAATATGAAAAAAAGAATATTAAACGTACTAACAGGAGTTATTTTACTTTCACTTTTATTACTAATTACAATTAAAGTACTTGATCTTATACATTTTAAATGTATATTTAGAAAATTATTTAATATTTACTGTGCGGGATGTGGTACAACTAGAATGATAAAATGCATTTTGCACCTTAAATTTAAAAAAGCATTTATGTATAACCCATTTGTGTTTATCTTACTAATTTTATTTTTGATATACTTAATTTATTTTATAGTACTTTATATAAAAACTGGTAAGAAGGCATTTTTGAACTATAAAATATTAATAGTTTTAGCTATTACATTGTTAATTTATATGTTACTTAGAAACATACCACAATTATATTTTTTAAGACCATGAAAAAAGCAGGATTTAAAATCCTGTTTTTATATTGGTCTATATTTATCAGCATCTTTAAAAGGATTTTTCTTATTAATTTTATCAAAGAATAAAATTCCTTCTAAATGGTCCATTTCATGTTGAACACAAACTGCTAAGTCTTCTCTAAGACGCATGGTAAACTTGTTGCCATCCATATCATAAGCTTCAACCGTTACTCTTGCATACCTTGGAACTATTCCTACAACCTCGCGGTTAACACTAAGGCATCCTTCACCTTGTTCAACATATATCATCTCAGTGCTATTGCTTATTATTTTTGGATTTGCAAAGAAGTAGTTTTTAAACGTTCCATCATCTTTTTCTTCAACTATTACGAACCATCTTTTTAAGATTCCTATTTGAACGGCACTCATTCCCCAACCAGCTCTTAAGTCATACTTTTTTGCATATTTTTCAATTTGGCTATATTTTAAGTAGGTCATAACATCATTAATAGTATCTTTTTCTTCTTTGCTAAGTGGGAAAGTAACTTCCTTACTTATCATTCTTAATCTTTTATCTTTTTCATCTAATATTTTAAAATTTCTAAACATAATATCACCACACTTTTAAACACAAGATATTCTACCATAAAAAAAGAGGAAAGTAAAACTTTCCTTAGTTATTTCCTAACCATCTAGCACCAATTACTATAACAAGTAAAATAAATAGAACTAATATAATTGCAGAACCATATCCAGCTGATTGGTTTGAACCATATTGTGGATACATATATCCTCCGCAGCAAGGAGAATTATATCCGTATCCGCCTTGATATCCATAATAATACATAAGTTTTGCCTCCTTTTAATTTGTCTACTATAGTTTACTCTAAATGTAAATAATGTGTTATATAAAACACCTATATTAAAAAAATAAAAAAAATGTGGTATACTTTTTATGATAGGTGATTACATGAAAAGAATAATTAATAAAATAGATAAACCATTATTTGTAATAACCATTATTAGTTTGATTTTCGGACTTTTGATGGTAGGGAGCGCTTCTTCACTTAAAGCTTACATGGCAAAAAGTGATAGTTATTTTTATTTCAAAAGACAATTATTTTTTATAATCATTGGTTTTATAGGTTCACTTTTTGTTCTTAAAATTCCAATAAAAACGTATAAGAAATACATAGGAATACTTGTTGTTGGAATAATAGGGGCACTTGTTTATGTTTTACTTAAAGGAGAGGTAAGTAACGGTATTACAGGTTGGCTTTTTATTGGAGGATTTGGTATTCAGCCAAGTGAATTTGCTAAAACTATTTTGATTTTATTTTTAGCAGTTACATTTGAAGCATTACTTAAGGTTAGAAACTTAAGCAACGTTGGAAAAGTTTTACCATTTATAGTACCACTCATATTTATATTTTTAATATTTGAACAGCCTGACTTTGGTACGATGATGGTTTTAGTAGGTATTACCGGAGTAATATTTTTTATGGTTCCATATGATAAAAAAACTAAATTAGTTATGGTTTCATTTACGATTATATCAGTTCTTATTTTAGCTCTTGTAATGAGTATTACCGGAAAAGGTCTTAGTGATTCTCAAAAAAGCAGATTTAATTTTAAAGATCCTTGTACAAGATATAGAGAAAAAACAGGATATCAGGTATGTAACGGATATATTGCAATAAATAGTGGTGGTCTTTTAGGAAGTGGATATGGTAATAGTAAACAAAAATACTTATATTTACCTGAGGCTCATACCGATTTTATCTTTGCAATTATAATAGAAGAAATGGGACTTTTAGTTGGAATATTAATAATACTTTCATATTTTATTATGATATGGAGAATTCTAATGATAGGTAAAAGGGCATATAACCTTCAAGGTAGTATAATCTGTTATGGTGTTGCAACTTATCTTGCACTTCACGTTATGATTAATTTAGGTGGTGTATTAGGTGTTATACCTCTTACCGGTGTACCACTTCCGTTTTATTCATATGGTGGGTCATTTATGATAAATTTACTCATTTGTTTAGCACTTGTACAAAGAGTATCAGTAGAAAATAAAATATTTGAACAAAGACACATAGTTAGATAAATAACTAGTGTCTTTTTAAGTTATAAGCCTACACTTAATATTTTTAATTTAATATTTTATTAATAGGAGGTTAAGGCATATGGTTAATTATATTAGTAATTTAAATCCTGTTTTACAGGCATTTATTGCAACGTTATTTACTTGGATGGTAACAATATTAGGTGCTGCTATTGTATTTTTCTTTAAGAAAGTAAATAAGAATATATTAGATGCAATGTTAGGTTTTGCAGCGGGAGTTATGATTGCAGCATCATTTTGGTCATTATTATCACCATCAATAGATATGGCACGTAATCTTAAAATGATTCCTTGGTTAGTATCTTTTTTAGGATTTTTCTTAGGTGGAGTACTTTTATTTATAGGGGATAAAGTATTTGATAAAATGGATAAGAAAAGAAATAAAGGTACTAAAAAAAGTTTTAAAAGATGTTTATTGTTAGTATTTTCAATAACACTTCATAATATTCCAGAAGGACTTGCGGTAGGTGTTTCATTTGGAAGCGCAACATATGGTCTTAATGGTGCAACACTTGGAGCAGCATCATTGTTAGCACTTGGAATTGGTCTTCAAAATTTCCCAGAAGGAACTGCTGTTTCAGTACCACTTAGAACGGAAGGAATGTCTAGATTAAAATCATTTTTTTATGGCTCATTAAGTGGAATAGTAGAACCTATCTCAGCTGTTATAGGAGCTCTTTTAGTTTTAAAGGTTAGATTTCTATTACCATTTTTACTTGCTTTTGCAGCAGGTGCAATGATATATGTAGTAGTTCAAGAATTAATACCAGAAAGTCAATCTAATAAGAAAAAAAACGTAATGGCATTATTTACGTTAATAGGTTTTTCAATAATGATGATTTTAGATGTTGCTTTTGGATAGAAACAGGTAGCTTACATAAGCTGCTTTTTTTATGTAGTTTCATAAATTTTTAATTTTTTTAGTTTTTTTAGGGGGTATTTTGAAAAAGTGTCTAACTATAGATATGAGAGGACCTAATAGTTTGGGTAGTTATGCTTTCTGCTTTTTATTTTTTAAAT
>JABLTQ010058764.1_pt1 | contig 41945 bp, 47 predicted proteins | sample 7160101 | NCBI WGS metagenome assembly JABLTQ01 (sample SAMN14651228, study PRJNA627086) | human gut metagenome | isolation source: feces | host: Homo sapiens | reverse complement strand
TTTATTTGTCGTTATTTAAACAATATCACTTTGGTACTCTCTTTTCAATATTTTATTTTCAATTTACATGTGACATATCTATTTTAAACCTATAGTCATTTCTACACCTCTTTTATTTTTCGCATTAGTACTGTTTAATTATACCATATATGACATTTTTTTGCAAATTTTAAAAAAACAAATTATTTTTTATTTTATTTTTTCCTTTTGCATTTATATTTTTCATGTTATAATCATATGAATAAAAATAAAGGAGTTTTTTATATGGATGATAAATTTAAAGCAACCAAAAAAGCTGGTATATACGGTATAATAGGAAATATATTCTTATTAATAATTAAAGCCATTGTAGGTTTTGTTAGTAAGAGCCAATCTATGATTGCAGACAGTATCAACAGTGCTGGAGATATTTTTGCATCTTTAATGACTTTTATAGGAAACAAAATCGCAAGTGTTCCTAATGATGCAAATCATAATTTAGGTCATGGTAAAGCAGAATACATTTTTTCTATGTTTATTAGTATTTCTATGATTCTTGTATCATCAAAATTACTTTATGATTCTATTATGACTTTAATATTAGGAAGTGAACTTAAATTTTCTTGGTTTTTAGTAGTAGTATGTATTGCCACAATTATAACTAAATTGATTTTATATTTTTATACAAAAACAGCTTATAAAAAGCATAATAATATATTATTAGAAGCTAATATGAAAGATCATAGAAATGATTGTGTTGTAACTTCTTTTACTTTGCTTTCTATTTTACTTACTTTATTAAATATTTATTGGTTTGATAGTGTTGTTGGAATTCGGTATCTCAATTTGGATATGTTATACAGGAATTACTATTTTTATTGAAAGCTATAATGTTTTAATGGATATTAGTTTAGATGAAAAAACTCAAAATGATATTTTGAATATTTGTCATGCATATAAAGAAATTAAAAAAACAGATGATATAATTTCTACTCCTGTTGGATATAAATATCTTGTTTTTATTACTATTGGTTTGGATGGTAATATGACTACTTTTGAAAGTCATAATCTTGCTGATTGTTTAGAAAAAGATGTAAATAAATTAGACAAAATTTATAAAACAGTAGTGCATGTGGATCCTATTTAAAAAATATCAAATAAAAAAGAACTTGCAAACAAGTTCTTTTTTATTTATTATATTCTATCTCTGTTCCCTCTATATTCTTCTTCCATCTCTTCTGTTATATTCTCAATCAACTCTTCTTTTTCTTCATTTGGATTTTGTTTTTGTTCCTTTTCTAACAATTCTTTTGCTTTTTCTTGATCTGGAACGCCATCTCTATATAATCCCCATTTTATTGCCAATTTTGAATAATCAATATTTTCTTCTAAATGATTATGTGATTTGGTACTAGAATCTCCATCAATATCTTCTCTAGTCAAATTATCGCAATCTTTATGTTTTTCTGCTTCTTTTATGTTTTCATCAACTGTATAAACACCATTTGACTCATATTCTCCCATAACTCTTCTTGTTTGTGTATCTGTTGCAAATGTTGAATTACTATCTCTAATTTGAACTCCCATTGTCTCGTTTCCGCCATGTTCTTCTTGACCTACATTTACTTCAATTCTCCCCATTTCTTTATTGTCAATTTGTAAAACTTTATTTCCAATTTCATATTCACTTAAAATTGCATCTTTTTCTACATTTCCATCTTTATCAACTTGGTATTTTAAAGCTGTTGGATTATTTCCTGATGCATCTCTTTGTTTCAAATTTGATACATATTTTTGTAATGGAACTATATTATTGTTTTTGTCAACTAAAGCTAACGAATATCTTGTTGAATTGTTTTTATAACTGTTTCCATTTTCATCTTTCATTTTACTCATTTGAGAAGATTCTATTACAGCCATTTTAGTAAATTCAGGAGGAATGTTTGCGCCTAACCATTTTCTTAAATCATGCATATCATTAGCTCTTTCTGAAAGATTTATTTCTTGTTTTACATTTATATCTTTAGTTGTAGTTTGTTTTTGCTCTTTTTTCTTTTTGTCTGTTTTTTTATTTTCCTTTTCTTCTTTTTCGTCTTCTAAGTCCACTAATAATACATCTTTAACTTCTTCTATTCCTAAAATTATTTTAGTATATTCTTCAATCCTTGAAATTAATTTTGCTTCTTTAGCTATTTCTTCTTTATCTACTGAATTAATTTGATCTTTAATTTGATTACTTATTTCATTGTCTATAGTGTTTTGCAACATAAGTATATTATCTTCCATTACTTTTGGATCATATACACCAATTTTTTTATCTTTTATAAAATACTCATATATTTCTCCTTTTTTTACAACTCTAACTCTTACTTTTTCTCCATTTTCTAACTGAAGTATCATCTTTATACCTCCTTTTAAGATAACTTAGCTATTAAATCATAATCATTTACTTTAATAATTTCACATTTAACAAAAGAATTTAATATTTCTTTATCAGGTTGTCTATCATTTTTTATATATACTAATCCATCAATATCTGGAACGTCTTGCATAGTTCTACCAATATAATATTTTTTATCAAAAGATATGTCTTCAATTAAAACTTCTACTGTTTGTCCTATTTTACTTTTTAAAATCTCTTTTGATATTTCCTGTTGTTTTTTCATAATCTTATTATATCTTGATTTTTTTGTATTTCCGTGGATTTGTTCAGGCATTTTTGCAGCAGGTGTTCCATCTTCTTTAGAATACATAAATACTCCCAATTTATCAAATTTTGTTTTTTCTACAAACTCTAATAATTCTTCAAAATCCTCTTTGGTTTCCCCTGGAAATCCTACAATTAAACTTGTCCTTAATGTTACATTAGGTATCTTATTTCTTATTTTTTCTATTAGTTTTTTTATATTTTCTTTATTTGTTTTTCTGTTCATTCTTTTTAATATCGAATTTGAAATATGTTGTATAGGTATATCAAAATATTTTGCTACTTTTTTATTATTTGCTACTACTTCTATTAATTCCTCAGTAATTCCTTCAGGATATGAATATAAAAATCTTATCCATTTAATTTTTCTTATTTTACTTAGTTTTTCAATTAAATCTGCTAATCTATTTTTTCCATATATATCTACTCCATATTTAGTTGTATCTTGAGCTATAATAATTAATTCTGTTATCCCTTTTTCAGCTAATTGTTTTGCTTCTTCTATAATATCTTCTTCTTTTCTGCTAACAAATGGTCCTCTAATATATGGGATTGCACAATATGTACATTTATTACTACAGCCTTCTCCTATTTTTAAATATGCAAAATTACTTCCTGTTGTTATTGTTCTATTCATAAATTGTTCTTGTAAAAACATTGGCATTTTAGGTATTTGAGTTATTTTATGACTAGTTTTTGTTTTAGTTTTTTCTACAATGTCTTTCTTTACTAAATTGTTTATTTTCTCCCATAAATCATCATATTCATCTATTTTTATAAATAAGTCAACTTCTGGCAGTAATCTTACTAATTCATCATAATATCTTTGTACTAAACATCCCATTACAATTAGATATTTGCATCTTTTTTTCTTGTATTCTGCCATTTCTAAAATTGTATTAATTGCTTCTTCTTTTGCAGAATCAATGAATCCACATGTATTTATTACTATTATATCTGCATCTTTTTCATTGTTAACAATTTTATAATTATTTTCTTTGAATATTCCAATTGTTGTTTCTGTATCTATTAAATTTTTACTACATCCAAGTGATATAAATCCTACGTTCATTTTCTTCCTTTCTTTAGCCTCTATGACTACATATGTGTTTTCTTGTTAGTTCCATTAAATCTAAATTAGTAAATCCTTCTACTTGTGTTTTTGTTCTATCTTTTTTTAATTCTTCTCTTAATATTTTTTCTATTTGTTCTCGATCTTCTTGTTTCTTCATGTCTATATAATCAATAATTATAATTCCACCTATATCTCTTAATCTTATTTGTTTTGCTATTTCTATTGTAGCTTCTTTATTTACTTTAAATACTGTTTGCTCTAAATTTTTATTTCCTGTATATTTTCCTGTATTTACATCAATTGCTGTTAATGCTTCTGTTTTATCTATTGTTATAAATCCTCCACATTTAAGCCACACTTTTCTATTTTGTGATTTTTCTATTTGTTTTTCTATATTAATTTTTTCAAATAAATTTTCTCCTTCTTGTATTGCAATTTTTATATTTGCATATTCTTTGTTTTCTTTTTTTAATTCTTCCATTCTTTTGTATTCTTTTTTATCATTTACTATTATTTCATTTATAACTTTATCTGTTAAATCTATTAATATTTTTTCTACTATATCTTCGCTTTTATATAGCAATTGTGGATTATTTTGGTTTGGATTAATACTTGTCTGTGTTATTTTATTCCATTTGTTTTCTATATTTTTTATATCTTCAATAATTTCCTTTTCTTTTCCTTCTGCTGAAGTTCTTATTATAGCTCCATTTCCTTTGCTTAAATTTTCTTTTACAAGTTCTATTAGTCTTTGTTGTTCTTTTTCATCTTCTATTTTTTGTGAAACTGTAACAATATCTGTATTTGGCATAAAAACAATATATTTACTTGGTAAATTAATATGAGTTGATACTCTAGCTCCTTTTTTTTCGTTACTATCTTTTTTTACCTGTACTAATAATTTTTGACCTTGTTTTGCCACTTGAGAAATATCTATATTTTCATCATATTTTTGTTTTTTTTCATCTACTTTAGGTAGAATATCTTTTAAATGTATAAAACTATTTTTTTCTGTTCCTATATCAACAAAAGCTGATTGCATTCCCTTTATAATATCTTTTACAATTCCTATATATATATTTCCTTCTTTTCTTTCTATAGTGTCTTCCTCTTCATAATATTCTATTAATTTTCCATTTTCAACTAATGCTATTTCTTTTTTGTTATTTATTGTTTGTATATATAATTCTGTCATATTTTCCTTCCTTTTCTAATTAAATTTATTCATTGCTGTATCTACACCATTTTTTATAATTTCAATTAAAGCATCTTTTGCTTTAGTAGTTCCATCTTCTAATTTTTCAATATCATCTTTTGATATTTTTCCTATAACATAATTAATTAAATCTGATTTGTTTGATGGCATTCCTATTCCTACTCTAACTCTAGTAAAGTCTTGAGTTTTTATTTCATTAACAACTGATTTCATTCCATTATGAGTTCCTGGTCCACCTTTTTTTCTGATTTTTATAATTCCTGGTTCTATATCTATATCATCATAAATAATTATTAGTTCTTCTTTATTTATTTTATAAAAATCCATTACTTCTTTTATAGCAGTTCCACTTAAATTCATATATGTTTGAGGTTTTAATAATATAACTCTTTCTTTTTCTATAATTCCATTGCCATACAATGATTTGAATTTGCTTTTATTTATTTCTATATTATATTGCTTTGCTAATTTGTTTATAGTGTTAAATCCCATATTGTGTCTTGTATTGCTATATTCTTCCTCTGGATTTCCAAGCCCTACAATTAAATACATTTAATATACTCCTTTTTTATTTACTATTATTAATATTTTTTACAATTAATTTATCATAAATTTAATCTTTTTTTAAATCTCCTATTTTCTATTTTACCTTTTTTTTAGCTTTTTTTCAAGTCTTTCTTATAATATAAAAAAAGACACTTTAAAGTGTCTTTTTTATTTATAAATTATTCTGCTGATTCTTCTGTTTCAGAAGCTTCTTCAGGAGCTTCATAAGCTTCTAATATAGCTTTTTGAATTTTTTCTCTAGTTTCAGCATTGATTGGATGAGCTATATCTCTGAATTCTCCGTTTGGAGTTTTTCTGCTTGGCATAGCTATAAATAATCCATTTTGGCTTTCGATAACTTTGATATCGTGAACTGCGAATTCGTTATCGAATGTTACAGAAGCAACAGCTTTCATTCTGTTCTCTGAATTAACTTTTCTTAAACGTACATCTGTTATTTGCATTGTAGTGCACCGCCTTCCTTAAGTTTTAATATATTTTGTACATATTAGTTTAATCTTATGTACATTTATATTATTCTTCATAAAAAATGTTTTTCCTTCTTTTTTTTACAAAAAAATTATTTTAGTTTTATTTATATATTCCCATACAACATTTATATATTTTTTTAATATAATATAATGTTTATATATTTAAAATTTGATATTAATTATATTATAAATTTCTTACAAAGTATTGAAATTTTATAAATATAATTATATAATCTACCTGTTATGTAAAAGGAGAGTTTATTATGCCTAATATAGATAATATAAAAAAATATAAAAATATACATATGATTGGAATTGGCGGAGTAAGTATGAGCGGCATAGCTGCTATCTTAACTAATTGGGGCTTTAAAGTAACTGGTTCTGATTGTGCAAATTCCGAATCTGTTAAATTGTTGCAAGAAAAAGGAATAAAAGTAACAATTGGTCATAATTTGGAAGATGTTTCTAATTCTGATGTAGTTGTTTATTCAGCTGCAATAAAAGAAACTGACCCTGAAATGCTTGAAGCTAAAAAACTAAATATTCCAACAATCGAAAGAGCAGATTTTTTAGGTGAAATTACAAGATGTTATAAAGATACTATTTGTGTTTCTGGTACACATGGAAAAACAACAACAACTTCTATGGTTTCACTTTGTTTTATAGAAGCTCTTAAAGACCCTAGTATTCAAGTAGGCGCTTTTCTAAAACAAATTAATGGAAATTATAAAATTGGTAATAGTGAACATTTTATTATAGAAGCATGTGAATATGTAGAAAGTTTCTTAAAATTTAGTCCTAAAGCTGAAATTATTTTAAATATCGATAACGATCATTTAGATTATTTTAAAACTTTTGATAATATAAAAAATGCTTTTATTAAATATGTAAAATTACTTCCTAATGATGGATTATTAATATTAAATGGTGATGATTCAAATTGTTTAGACTTGCAATCACATACCACTGCTAAAACAATTACATATGGAATAACAAATAAGAAAACAAATTTCTTTGCTGTAAATATTGTATTTGATAATGATGGATTTGCTGAATTTGATGTATATCATAATGATGAATTTTTTGATAGAATTAAATTGTCTGTACCAGGAATGCATAATGTATTAAACGCTTTAGCTTGTATAGCAGTTTGTACAGAATATGGAATTGACAAATCTTCTATAAAATTAGCCTTATCAAAATTCACAGGTGCTCATAGGAGATTTGAATTTAAAGGAAAAATAGCAAATAAAGCCAGTGTCTATGATGATTATGGTCACCATCCTACAGAAATAATTGCAACAGCAAAATCTTTAATGAACAAAAAATATAATAAATCTTGGGTTGTCTTCCAACCTCATACATATAGTAGAACTAAAAATTTATTAGATGATTTTGCAAAAGCTTTACTTAATTTTGATAATATTATAATTTTAGATATTTATGCAGCTAGAGAAAAAAATACTTATGGAATAACATCTAAAGACTTATCAGACAAAATCATATCTTTAGGTAAAGATGCTAAATATATACCAGATTTTAATGAATGTGTTTCTTATATAAAAAATAACATTCAAAAAAATGATATTGTTATGACATTAGGTGCTGGAACAGTTACTGAAATTGGACCAATGTTAGTTGATTAAAAGATTGCCAAAGGGGACGGACCTTTTTGGCAACTTTTTTTATTTTTAACAGAATTTCAAACAACTACAGTAATATAATGTTTTAAAGTGAACGCTGTGGGGACCGACAAGTTTAGAATATGTTATAAAATTTGCGTTAGCTATAATTTTATTTACATATTCTACGTAGTTGGGGGTGAACGTAAAACATTATATTACTGTTTTTTCTATATAATTAAAGATTGCCAAAAAGGTCCGCCCCCTTTGGCAATCTTTTTATGCAGTTTCTTTTTGTTCACTTTTTTCTGGCACTTGTCTTTTTTTCTTTACTGTTGGCTTATGTTCTTTTCTTTCTTCATTTATAATTGTCTCTGGTCCAGCATTGTTTAATACTGTTTCCTTTGTAATTATACATTTTTCAATATTAGGATTTGAAGGTATTTCAAACATTATGTCTCTCATAATTTCTTCTAATATAGAACGTAATCCTCTAGCTCCTGTTTTTCTTTCAATTGCTTTATCAACAATTGCTCCTAATGCTGCCTCTTTAAACTCTAATTCTACTCCATCAATTTCAAATAATTTTTGATATTGTTTTATTAATGAATTTTTTGGTTCTAATAATATTTTTACTAAAGCCTCTTTATCTAGGTCTTTTAATGTTGCAACTATTGGTAATCTTCCAATAAATTCTGGTATCAATCCAAATTTCAATAAATCTTGTGGTAATAATTCTTGGAAAGTTTCATATTGATTTATTTCTTCTTTTCCTTTTATTTGAGCACCAAATCCTATTAGTTTTTCCCCTGTTCTATCTTTTATGATGTTTTCTAATCCTTCAAATGCTCCTCCACATATAATTAATATATTTTCTGTATTAATTTGAATTAATTCTTGGTTTGGATGCTTTCTTCCTCCCTGAGGTGGTACAGATGCAACTGTTCCTTCTATTATTTTTAATAATGCTTGTTGCACACCTTCTCCACTTACATCTCTTGTTATAGATGGGTTTTCAGATTTTCTTGTTATTTTGTCTATTTCATCTATATATATGATACCTTTTTCAGCTTTTTGTATATCTCCATCAGCAGCTTGAATTAATTTTAATAAAATGTTTTCAACATCTTCTCCTACATATCCAGCTTCTGTTAAAGTTGTTGCATCAGCAATAGCAAATGGCACATTTAATATTTTTGCAAGAGTTCTTGCAAGTAATGTTTTTCCACATCCAGTTGGTCCTAAAAGTAATATATTACTTTTTTGAATTTCAACATCATCTTTTGATGCATTTTCTTCATGAGCTATTCTTTTATAATGATTATATACTGCTACAGATAATGTTTTTTTAGCTTCATCTTGCCCTATTACATAATCATCTAAAACTTTTTTTATTTTTCTTGGACTTGGTATTTCACTCAACTCGTTTAATGTATATCCTGCATTTTCTTCATCATATAATTCTGCTTCAATTATACTTGTACAAAGTTCAACACATTCATCACATATATATACTCCTGGTCCAGCAACTATTTTTTTTACATTTTCTTGTGCTTTTCCACAAAAAGAACATCTTATACTTTTTGGTATTTCATTTTTAGCCATAATTCTCTCCCTCTTATATAGTAAATATTTTTCTATTTATTATATTAAAACTTATTTTCTTTTGTCCATAATTCCATCTATTAATCCATATTTTAAAGCTTCTTCTGCTGTCATATAGTTATCTCTTTCTGTATCTTTTTGTATTGTTTCAATTGATTGACCAGTTCTATCACTTAAAAATTTATTTAATTTTTCTCTTGTTTTTACTAAATGGTCTGCATGTATTTTTACTTCTGTTGCTTGACCTGAGATTCCTCCACCACCGATTAATGGTTGATGTATTAATATTTCTGCATTAGGTGTTGCAAATCTTTTTCCTTTTTCACCTGCTGCTAAAAGTGCTGCACCCATACTTGCTGCCATTCCTATACATATAGTTGATACAGGGCATTTAATATAATTCATTGTATCTATAATTCCCATACCATCTGTTATTGATCCTCCTGGTGAGTTTATATATAAATTTATATCTTTATCAGGATCTTCTGATTCTAAAAATAATAATTGTGCAATTATTAAGCTTGATGTTGTTGGATTAACATCTTCTCCTAAAAATATAATTCTATCTTTTAATAATCTAGAAAATATATCATAAGATCTTTCTCCTTTACTTGTTTGTTCAATTACATATGGTACTAAACTATTTTTTTCTAACATAAATTTTTCCTCCTTAAATTTCTTTTTGAATAAATCATATATTTAATTTTTAGTAATTTCAAATCTATTTACTTCAAAAAATTTATTTTATTATATACCAAAATATTAAATAATGAAATAGAATTTTAAAAAAAGTTGAGATATTTTCATATTTATACCCCAACTTTTTATATCATAAACTTATTTTTTATTTTTTTATAATATTAATTATTTTATTTTTGCATTTTCTAATAAGAAATCAATAGCTTTTTCTGATTCGATTCCTTGTTTAATGTAATTTCTTACATTTTCATTTTTTAGGAATTCTTTGTCATCTTCTTTTCCGTAATTTTTAGCCATTTCTTTCATTTTTTCATCTATCTCTTTGTCTGTTGCTTCAATTTTTTCTGCTTTAATAACTGCTTCTAAAGCTAATCTTGATTTTATTCCTTCAATAGCTTGAGGTTCGTATTCTTTTCTCATATCTTCATTTGTTTTTCCCATCATTTGAAGATATTGTTCTAATTTTAATCCTTGATATGATAATCTTTGTTCAATATCTTTTATCATATTGTCTATTTCCATTTCAACCATTCCTGATGGAATATCTACTTTAACATTTTCACATAATGCTTTGATTACAGCATCTTGTGTTTCATATTTTGCTTTTTCTTCATTTTGTTTTTGTTGTTTATTTTTTATGTCTTCTTTTAATTCTTTTAAAGTATCAAATTCACTAACATCTTTTGCGAATTCATCATCTAATTTTGGTAATTCTTTTTTCTTTATTTCGTGAACTTTTACTTTAAATGTAGCATCTTTTCCAGCTAAATCTTTTGAGAAGTACTCATCTGGGAATTTTACATTTATATCTTTTTCTTCATCAATTTTCATTCCTATAACTTGATCTTCAAATCCAGGGATAAATGTATTACTTCCTATTTCTAAATCATGTCCTTCTGCTTTTCCTCCTTCAAAGGCTTTTCCATCTACAAATCCTTCAAAGTCTATTGTTGCTATATCTCCTTTTTCAACTGGTCTATCTTCTATAGTAATTAATCTTGAGTTATGTTCTTGCATATGTCCTAATTCATGTTCTATATCTTCATCTGATACATTATACTCAACTTTTTTAATTTCTATACCTTTATATTTTCCTAATTCTGCTTCTGGTTTTGTTTGCATAATTGCAGTAAATATTAAGTCTTTTCCTTTTTCGATTTGAGTAACTTCTATATCTGGTCTGCTAACTACTTCTAATTTGTTTTCTTTTACTGCTTCATCTAATGCTTCTCCTGCAACTTCATTAAAAGCATCTTCATAGAAGATTTCTTTTCCATAATATTTTTCTACAATATTCATAGGTGCTTTACCTTTTCTAAATCCAGGTATATTAAAATATTTTGCACTTTTAAAATATACTTTTTTTATTGCTTCATCAAATTTTTCAGCTTTTACTGTTATTTCTAATTTAACTTCGTTTGCATTTTTTGTTTTTTCTACTTTACAACTCATTTTATTCATCCTTTCTTTTTATTGCATAGCCTATTTATTATACCACATTTTTCCTATTTTGCAAGGAATTTTTTATATTTTTAAAAAAATACTTGTTTTTTTATTAATTTTATGATAAACTTATAAACAGTCAATTTATTTTAGATTATTTAGGAGGTGCAATCTAGATATGGCAAAATGTGAAATTTGTGAAAAAACAGCTAGTCATGGAAATAAACTTAGCATAACTCGTTCTCATATAAGTAAGAGATCACCACGTACTTGGAAACCAAACTTAAGAACTGTAAAAGCTGATATAAATGGTGAAGTTAAAAAAATCCATGTATGTGCAAAATGTTTAAAAAATGGAAAAGTAAAAAGAGCATAAGCTCTTTTTTTGTTTTTATTCTTTAATTCCAAATATTAATTTAACAAATCCTCTTAAGAATCTAGGAACTTTTTTTACTACGACTGTCATATGTATCCCTCCTTTTTTGTTAACATGCTAGCCACATAAAACCAACACAAACTATTGTTACTCCAATAATAAATAACCAACCTGTTATGGGAAGTAATAAAACTAATAATATTCCTAATCCTAAGCCAATCAAGCATACTGCAAGTGTCTTTTTAAAAGCACATAACATTTTTTATACCTCCCTATTCTTTGTTTTTGTATATTATATTATTTATTTTCTTTATTTGTTCCTTTTTATGTAAAACATTTTTAATTCTACTAATATTTTGCCTTATTTGACTAAATTATATTTTTATTATAATATAAAAGAACAAAAGCAAATATTAAGGTTGTGTTAATAATGAAAAAAGAAGATTATATTGAATTAATAAAAATATTAAAAGATTATTATCCTGATGCTACATGTAGTTTAGACTTTAATACACCATTTGAATTAGTAGTTGCTGTTATGCTTTCAGCTCAATGTACAGATGAAAGAGTTAATAAAACAACTCCGAAACTTTTTGAACGTTGTAAAACAATTCAGGATTTTGCTAATATAGATATTAACGAATTAGAAGAAATTATTCACCCTTGTGGTTTTTATAAAAATAAAGCAAAAAATATCAAATTATGTGCAAAACAAGTTTTAGAAAATTTTAATGGAGAAGTTCCTCAAACTATGGATGAATTAATGAGTTTAGCAGGAATTGGTAGAAAAAGTGCTAATGTTATTATGTTAGAAGTCTTTAAAAATCCTCAAGGTATTGCTGTTGATACACATGCTAAAAGAATTTCTAATTTAATTGGTTTGTCTAGTCAAAAAGAGCCTAAAAAAATAGAACAAGATTTATTAAAAATATTTCCAAAAGAATATTTAAAAGATATTAATCATCTTCTTGTATGGCATGGAAGAAATACTTGTATTGCTAGAAAACCAAAATGTGAAACTTGTCCAATAAAAAATTTTTGTAATAACTATTTAAATAATAAATAATTTTATAGTGTGTAATTATTTACACGCTATTTTTTTAAAATATTTCAATTGACAAAATACTTTTTAAGATATATATTTTATCATATAAAAATATATTAGGAGGTACTAAAAAATGTTAAAAAACAAATTCAAGATTATTGGTTTGCTTTTTATTATTCTTTCATTAATTATAGTTCCTGTTGTTAAAGCTGAAAATGAAGTAAACAATGATAATATTATTATTAGTGAAGATCCTCAAGCAAATGATAATCAACAAACAGATATTACTACTGAACAAAATTCAGAAAGTCAAAATATCCAAAATTCAGAAAATAATTTCAAAAAAAGTGATGTATATTTAGTAGGAGATAATATTACAGTAGATTATATTGTAGATGGTAACTTATTTATATGTGCAAATTCTGTTACTATTAAATCACAAATAGGTGGAGATGCTTTTATTTTAGCAAATTCATTAAATATTGAACAAGATGGTTATATCTTTAGCAATCTATTTACTACTTCTAATGAAGTGAATATTAAAGGTGTTGTATATGATGTATATGCATTATCTAACAATTTAACAATATCAGGATATGTTTACAGAGATGTAAGATTATCTTGTAAAAATCTTAATATACTTGGTACAATTGGAAGAAATGCTTTTGTTAATTGTAATAATATGTCTTTTCAAACTGCAAATGATACTGAGTCACAAGAAACAACTAACACTATTACAGCAAACAGTTCAATAGTAGGAGATTTAAATTATAGTTCTCCAAATGAAATTTCTGTTCCTGAAAATGTTGTAAAAGGAAATGTGAATTATTCAAAATCTTCTGAAGACTCTAACTCTTCTTTTGATATAAAAGACAATATCTTTTCTTTAATAACATTCATTGTAACAGTAATAATAATATGGTTAATATGTTTATGGTTAGCACCTAAATTTGTAGAATCAACAAAAACTTTATCTAAGAAAAAAGTTGCAACAACTATTTTACTAGGAATATTAGCTCCTATTGCATTAATTGTATTATCTGCAATATTGATTATAGCAAAATTCACTACTCCAATTGGTTTCTATTTAGTTGGTTTACTAATTATATTAATGAGTATTAGCACTTCAATATTTGTAATTAGTTTAAATAATATAATATGTGATAAATTAAAATTAACAAAATCTATACAAATTCTAGGTATGTTAATATTATCTTGTATTGTATTAAAATTAATTAGTTATATTCCTTTCTTGGGACCTTTAGTTGGATTTGTTGCAGTAATATATGGAACAGGAACAGTTCTTTATAATCTATTTATAAAAACAAAATCTATAAATAATAAAAATGATGAAAACAGTAAAAAACAAGATAAAAATAAATAATTAAATTAAAAATAACTCTAATAATTTTTTCAAAATAATTATTAGGGTTATTTTTTTGTTTTATTTTTTTAATTCTTCTATAATTGGTTTAAAATCTTTAGCCATTACAATTGCTGTTCCAGATACTAAAATATTTGCTCCTGCTTCTTTTATAATAGGTGCTGTTTTTAAATTAATTCCTCCATCTGCTTCTATATCTATTTCTATATTGTTATTATCAACATATTCCTTTAATTTTTCAATTTTTTCAACCATATCTGTTATTAATGTTTGTCCTCCCTTTCCAGGTTCTACTGTCATTATTAAACACATATGAATATATGGTAAAAATTCAAAAATTTCTTCTACTTTTGTATTTGGTTTTACTGCTATTCCAGCTTTGCAATTATTTTCTTTTATATATTTTATTAAATCATAAACTTCTTGTTTATCTTTGCAAGCTTCATAATGAAATGTAATTATATTAGGTTCAACAGCTATAAAATCATTTATAGCCTCTTTTACATCTTCTACCATCAAATGAATATCTAATGGTAAATTAGATATTCTCTTTATGTATGATGCTGACTCCAACATTTTTTCATATGTATTTTTCTCTACAAATTTCCCGTCCATAACATCAATATGGAAATAATCTGTTTTAGCTGCTTCTAATTCAAAAAAAGTTGCAGACTCTTCTCCTTTTTTTACAGAAAGAATTGATGTTGAAACTTCTACCATTTTTTATATTCCTCCTTTTCTTTCAATTCATTATATATTTTACAAAATCTATCATATCTTTCTTTGCTTATTTGTTCTTTTTCTATTGCATTTTTTATACCACAATTTTCTTCTTTGATATGTGTACAACCTATAAATTCACATTTTTTTATATATTCTAAAAACTCTTTATAATGTTTATCTAATTCTTTACTTTTTATTTCTGATATATCAAATGTTGAAAATCCTGGCGTATCTGCTATATACGTATTTTCATCAATCTTATACAATTTTATTGATGTAGTAGTATTCTTTCCTCTTTTATTTTTTTTACTTATTTCCCCTTCTTCTGTCATATTATCATTAAAAATAGCATTTATTAATGTTGACTTTCCAACACCAGAATTTCCAGAAAAAGCATTTATATTATTTTTTAGTTGTTCTTTTAATGTATCTATACCGACATTATTTTTTGCTTCTGTTTCTATAACTTTGTAACCTATTTTTTCATATATTTCTTTTATTTTTTCAAATTGTTTTTTAATATCTAAATCTGTTTTATTTAAAACTATCACAGCTTCTACTCCTAGAAATTCTGCAAAAGCTAATTGTTTATCTAACATAATTAAATCTGGTTTAGGATCTTTGCTTGACACAACTAAAATAATTTGCGTTATATTAGCAACTTTAGGTCTTTTTATATAAACTTTTCTTGGCATTATTTCTTCTATTACTGCTTTTTTATTTTTTTTATCTAGCACTTCTATTTCTACATTATCTCCTACAACAGGTGAGATTTCATTTTTTTTAAATTTTCCTCTAGCTGTTGCTTCATATATTTGTTTATCTTCTGCTTCTATTTTATACAGATTAGAAATGTTTTCTATAATTAATCCTTGCATTATTCCTCCATTTATTTTTATGCAATTTTATTGCTATTATTATATAATTCATCTGGACATATGTCTGCTCCATTTTCCCATTCTATGGATAATCCAGATACTTTTACTTTTTTAAATTTTTCAATATCTTCAAGTTCTTTAAAAATTTTAAATTTAAAATATGGCTTTACATCAAATATCCTTTTTTCTTGATTGTCAAATAATATTTCTATTTCATAATTATCCAAAATTTTTACATCTATAGCTTTTGGTCTCATAATCACTACTCCAATCCTTTAATTTTTATTATTTCTCCATCATTATTCAAAGCATACCACGCAGCTTGTAATTCTTCTTTGTGTAATTCCATCCATGCATCTACTAACTTTCTTTGTCTCTTTGGTAATCTTCCATTTAAAACTTTCCCTTTTATAGTAATAGACATCTCATATTCATTATATTTTATATGTATATGTGGTTCGTTATGATGCCCTCCAATTTCTCTATACATATATATTAAAATCCCATAAAATTGTGAAATGACCGGCATATTACCTCCTTGATTATAACATTATATTTTGATTTTTTCAATTTTTTATTTTGATTTTCTAGATTATAAAATTTTGAATTAAATTTATTGAATTAATTTTCAAAAGCTATAGATGTTTTTTAATAATATTATATTTAATTATTTTTGTCAATATTAGTTTACTGTAAAAATTTATAATCACAAAAAATAGACAGAAAACTTTTTAAGTTTTCTGTCTAAACCAATAATCCAAATCAAGCTTTTTGCTAAAAACTAATTGATGTTTCATTATTAAAGTTTACATTTTTTGTTCTAGTCCAGCTTCCACCATTTGAATCTGTAATTGTAATTGTTAAGTCCATTGTACCTTTTCCTGTTATTGATGCTGATTTATTTGTTGTATTTTTATCAACTCCAGAATCAGAATATAATGTTGTACCGCCTGCTTTTATTGAAATATTTACTGTTTTAGCTGTTGAAGTTTCTGTAGAATTTGTGCCTTCTGAATTTTCGCTATATCCTCCTGTTATTGCTTTTATATTCATATTTACAGTTAGTGATTTAGATGCTTCATAATTATTTACTGTTATTGTAATTGTAGTTCCTTTTTCTACTGATTTACCAGAATCCAAACTTTGTTTTAATACTATTCCACTATCTTTTGAGCTATCTTCAGCATTTGTTATAGAAACAACAAATCCTTGAGCTTCTAACGCTTTTTTAGCTTCAGCTTGTGTTTTTCCTACAACGTCTGGAACTGTTACTTTTTCTGTTCCTGTACTTACATGAATTTTTACAGTATCTCCTGCAAAAGCGTCTGTATTTGGATCTGTTTCTTGACTAATAACATATCCTTCTTCTACTTTTTTACTTGTCTCTTCTACTACTTCTACTTTTAATTTAGCATCTTCTAAAGCTTTTATAGCTTCATCTTTTTGCATTCCAACAACTTTTGGTACAGTTGTTTTTTCTTGTCCTTTACTTACTACAACTTTTACTGTGCTTCCTTTTTTGACTTTATTATAATTTTCTACATAAGAAGGATCTTGAGAAATAATGTATCCTTCTGGAACATCTTTATCATATTCTTCTTTTTCTACTTCAAATTTTAGTCCAACATTTTCAATTTCTTGTTTAGCCTCATCTTGTGATAGTCCTACTACACTTGGCATTTCTACTTCTGGTGGATTAGTTATATTTAAAAATAACATTGTTCCACCTAAACTTATTACAAATAATAATATTAAACCAATTATTGAACTTAAAACTTTATGATTTTTTATAAAAGTTTTTAGTTTTCCTTCTTTTTTACCCTTTTTATTGTTTTTGTTAGAATTTTTATCCATTCCTCTATACATACTTGTATCTATTTTTTGTGTTTTGGCTGTTGGATCATATTCTTCTTCAACAAAATCTCCTTCTGGATCTTTTAGTGCTTTTCTTAAATCAACTAGCATTTCTGTTGCTGATTGATAACGCATTGAACTTTCTTTTTGTAATGCTTTCATTATTATTTGATTAACAGATGTTGGAATTTTAGGATTAAGTTCTATTGGTTCTTCTGGTTCTTCTTGCATATGTTTTAATGCAACTGATACAGGTGTATCTGCATCAAATGGAACTCTTCCTGTTAGCATTTCATACATTACAACTCCCAATGAATATATATCAGATTTTGCATCTGTAAATCCGCCTCTAGCATGTTCTGGAGAAAAATAATGTACAGATCCTATTGTTGTCCCAAATGCTGTAATCGTAGAATTTGATACTGCTTTTGCTATACCAAAATCAGTTACTTTCGCTACCCCATCTTCTGTAATTATTATATTATGTGGTTTTATATCTCTATGTATAATATTATTTCTATGAGCTACCTCTAATGCAGAAGCAATTTGTATTGCTACATTCAGAGACCATTTCCATGGTAAAGGACCTTCTTCTTCTAAAATAATTTCTTTTAATGTTTTTCCTTGTATAAGTTCCATTACAATGTAGTATAAATTTCCTTCTACTCCTACATCATAAATTGATACAATATTGGCATGAGTTAATCTTGCAGCAGATTGAGCTTCTCCTTCAAATCTTTTTATAAACTCTTCATCTGTAGTAAATTCATCTCTTAAAATTTTAACAGCAACATTTCTTTTTAGTACTTTATCTTTTGCTTTATAAACAGTTGCCATTCCACCATTACCTATTTTTTTTATAATCTCATACCTATTCCCTAATAACTTACCTTCTATATTCATATTTATCTCTCCTTAATATGCATTTATATGTAGATTGTTATATGTTTTTTATAACTATAGCAGTTATATTATCATATCCTCCATTATTGTTTGCTATTTCAACCAATTCTTTTGGTGCTTGTTCTATATTCTTTTTAGCATGTTCAAACATTTCTTCTTGTGGTACTAAATTTGATAACCCATCTGAACAAATAATTAATATATCATCTTTTAGAAATCCTTTTACCATAACATCTGGTTCAACAAAAGCATTACATCCGAAGTGCTTTCATAAGCATATTTTTTTGAGGATGATGTACAGCTTCTTCTTTTGTTATTTTTCCATCTTTAACTAATTTTTGTACATAACTATGGTCTTGTGTTAATTTTCTCATAAATTCTTTTCTTATTCTGTATATTCTGCTATCTCCTACATGTCCAATAAATGCTCTATTATTATATATTAAACATATTTCTAATGTAGTACCCATTCCTTCCAATTCAGCATTTTCTTGTGACTTTTCATATACTATCATGTTTGCATATTCCATACTACTTGCTACTAATTGAATAATACTATCTTTGTCCTTTTCTATCTCTTTAAAATTATTTTCTATATAACTTTTCGCAGATTGTATTGCAAGTTTACTAGCTATTTCTCCACCATTATATCCTCCCATACCATCTGCTAACATATACAATTGTACTTCATCTAATGAATCTGATATATAATATGAATCTTGATTAATTTCTCTTACTTTTCCTATATCTGACTTTGCATAAGCTTTTATCATTTTTCCACCTCTCTTCTTTGCTTAAGTATTTTTATATACAATTATCCTATTATTTACTTTGTTTCTTTATATCATAAGTTTTATATTTTTGCAAGTAATCTATTACCATATTAACTATTTTATTAAATTTCTAACATTTAATAATTTAAGAAATAAAAAACAAGAGGAGATTACAATCTCCCCTTATCATTTTTTAGCTATCATCATTTTTACTTTTTTTGTTGTGCTTGCATTCTTTTGCTACTTTACACACATTACCTATGCATCCTTCGTAAGTTTGAATAATGTTTCGAGCGGTGTATTCGCATTTTCTACTACAGCTTCAAATACTAGCCCATTTCCGTCCTTTGCAAGTTTCAATAATATTTTTGATGGTGTATTTGGATTTTCTGCTACTGCTTTGCGCACCATCCAATCTCCATCCTTCGCAAGTATCGATAACATTTCTGATGTCGTATTTGGATTTCCTGCTACTTCTCTACGTACTGACCAATCTCTGTCCTTCGCAAGTATCGATAATATTTCAGTCGGTGTATTATCATTTGCTGCTACTAGTCCACGTACTAGCCTATTTCCGTCCTCTGCAAGTATCAATAATGTTTCTGATGGTGTATTTGAATTTCCTGCTACTGCTCCACGTACTAGCCAATCTTCGTCCTTCGCAAGTTCCGATAATGTTTCTGATGGTGTATTTGTATTTTTTGCTACTTCTCTACGCACACAATCATCTTCGTCCTTCGCAAGTTTCAATAATGTTTCTGATGGTGTATTTGGATTTTTTGCTACTTCTCCACGCACACAATCACCTTCGTCCTCCGCAAGTTTCGATAATGTTTCTGATGGTGTGTTTGGATTTTTTGCTACTGCTCCACGTACTAGCCAATCTACGTCCTCCGCAAGTTTCGATAATGTTTCTGACAATGTGTTTGTATTTTCTGCTACTTTTTTACGTACTCCATCATTTTTGTTCCTCGCAAGTATCGATAATGCTTCTGATGGTGTATTTGAATTTTCTGCTACTGCTTCCCATACTTTCCAACTTCTGCCCTCTGCAAGTTTCGATAATGTTTCTGATGGTGTATTTGGATTTTTTGCTACTGCTTCCCATACCACCCACTCTACGTCCTCTGCAAGTTTCGATAATGTTTCTACTAGTGTATTTGGATTTCCTGCTACTGCTTTGCGTACCCACCACTTTACGTCCTCTGCAAGTTTCGATAATGTTTCTGACGATGTGTTTGTATTTTCTGCTACAATTTCACGCACCTTATCGTCTTCATCATCTGCTAATTCTTCTAATATTTCAGAAGAATTTATCTCCTTTGCAATACCTTTCCGTAGTTCTAGTGATAATGTTGCTAAATCTAATTTTGCCATTTTATTTCTCCTTTCTCCTTGCAATTGCAAGATTTGAAAACAAACTATATATTAAGTTACTTTTATAGTATACAATGTTTTACATAATTTTTCAACTGTTTTTATTCTTATGTTAATTAAATAACATTAAAATTTAGAAATATAAGCTTTAACTATATTTGACTAATTAACTACTAGAATGTATAATAAATCAATGATATATTAATTTTAGGAGTTATAAAAATGAATAATAATTACTTAGAAAAATTAGAATTTAATAAAATAAAAGAAATATTATCTACATTTTCTTGCACATATATAGGAAAAGAATATTGTGCTAATTTATTTCCTACAAACATAAAAGAAGATGTTAAATACAGCTTAAAAGAAACACAAGAAGCAGTAAATTTAATTTCAAGAAATTCTTGTCCTTCTTTTTATGAAATAGCTGATATCTCAATTAATTTAAAAAATTTAGAAAGTAACAATACATTATCTATAAAGTCTTTATTAGAACTAACAACTATACTAAAACTTGCCAATGAATTAAAAGAATATTTTAACAAAGACTTTATTGAAAATAATGATTACCCTATTTTATGCAATCTATTTATTGATCTTTACTCTAATAAAAATATAATAGAAAAAATAAATTTATGCATTATAGATGAAAATACAATTGACGATAAAGCTTCTAAATCTCTTTCTTCTATAAGAAAAAAACAAAAAAACTTAGAACAGGATATCAAAAATAAATTAAGCCAAATGATTCATTCTTCTACTTATTCTAAATTTATTCGAGATTCACTTGTTACAATTAGAAATGATCGTTTTGTTATACCTGTAAAAGAAGAATATCGCTCACAAATCAAAGGTTTTGTCCATGATATATCAAATGCTGGTTCAACAGTTTTTATTGAACCAATTTCTATTTTTGAAATGAATAATGAATTAAATCAACTAAAAATAGATGAAAATATAGAAATAGAAAAGATATTAAAGGATTTATCATCCCTTTTTTATCCTTATATAGAGCAATTAAAAATGGATAGTGATTTAATTGGAAAGTTAGACTTTATTTTTGCTAAAGCTAAATTTTCTAATTCTTTAAATGCTATTACTCCTATAATTAATGATAAAAAAGAAATAAATTTAATAAATGCAAGACATCCTTTAATAGATAAAAATAAAGTCGTTCCAATTAGTATCAATATTGGCAATACTTTTTCTGTGTTATTAATTACAGGACCTAATACTGGTGGAAAAACTGTAACTTTAAAAACCATTGGTCTACTTTCTTGTATGGCTTGTAGTGGTTTAAATATTCCAGCAGATGAACATTCAAGTATTTATGTTTTTGATGAAATATATACAGATATTGGTGATGATCAAAGCATTAGTGATTCTTTAAGTACTTTTTCATCTCATATGACAAATATAGTAGAAATAACTAAAAAAGTTACTCAAAATTCTTTAGTATTAGTTGATGAGCTTGGATCTGGAACAGATCCTATTGAAGGTGCAAATTTAGCAATTAGTATTTTAGAATTCTTTAAAAATAAAAAATGTATTACTATTGCTACTACACATTATCAAGAGTTAAAACAATATGCTTTAGTTACAAATGATTTTGAAAATGCTTCTGTTGAATTTGATGTAAATACATTAAGCCCTACTTATAAATTACTTGTTGGTATTCCTGGCAAAAGCAATGCTTTTGCTATCAGTAAAAAATTAGGATTATCAGATAATATTATAAATAAGGCAAAATCTTTAATGTCATCAGACGCTGTAAATATAGAAGAATTACTAAAAACTATTTATGATGATAAGTCACTAATTGAAAAAGAAAAAGAAGAAATTCAAAAACAATTAAATCAAATAAATCTACTACGTAAATCTTTAGAAAGAGATAATTCTTTATTAAAACAACAAGAATTAGATTTAATTAACAATGCTAAAACAAAAGCTCGTAACATTTTATTAGATGCTAAAGAAGAAGCAACTAATATTATAAAACAACTAAATAACTCTAAAGATTCTAATCAAATAAATACATTAAGAAATAAATTAAATACAGATATTAAAAATATTAAAATAACTAATTCTAAAAATAGTTCAAAAGAACATATACCTTCTGAAGAAATAAAACCAAATATGGAAGTTTATATTCCTACATTTAATAAAAATGGTATTATTTTATCACATGTTAATAAATCAAATGAAGTCCAAGTACAAATTGGAAATATAAAAACAAATATAAATATTAATTATATAGAAAAAATTTCAACTTCAAATAAAACTAATGAAACTTCAAATACTAACTTAGGTTATACTAAAATCTCGAAAGCCAAAAATATAAAATCTGAAATTAATGTTATAGGATTAAATGTTGAAGAAGCTATCTTTGTTGTTGATAAATTTTTAGATGATTGTTCTCTTGCTAAATTACAAAATGTTAGAATTGTTCATGGAAAAGGCACTGGTAAATTAAGAACTGGTATTCACTCTTTCTTAAAAAATAACCCTCATGTTAAATCTTTTAGATTAGGAACTTATGGTGAAGGTGAAATGGGTGTTACTGTTGTTGAATTAAAAAAATAATAAAGATTAAAAATTTTATTTTTAACAAAAGACTATTTTAAAATATTTGAATAGTCTTTTGTTATTGGGTTTTGAGTTTTAGACAAAAAATTTCGTCACTATTCTTACTAATCATTTTTTCATTTCTTGCAAATCTTTCTTCATGCTTTTCTAGTTTTTCTTCGTGTCCCTTAATCGCATCTAATATTAATGCAATTTTATTTCCGTGTTCTACTTCTATTCTTGTTAATGTGTTTCCCTGTCTTAATTGCTCTTCTTTTATTTTTTGTTGTTCTTCATAGATTTTTAGTAACATCTTATCTCTTGTATTTTCTCTTTCTATTAATTTTTGTAGAATTTTATCTGTTTTCTTACCCTGTTTTGATAACTCTTCTATAGCTTTGTCTCTTTTCTTACCTTGTTCTGATAATCCTTCTATAGCTTTGTCTCTTTTCTTACTTTGCTGTAATAATCCTACTAAAATTTCATCTCTTTGTTTTTGATTCATCTTTATTCCTCCTTTCTTAAAAAAACTAACAACCAATTAGTTTGATTGTTAGTAAAATTATACTATTTAATTTAATTAAAGTCAATTGTGTTTCATCGCAAATTTCGACATTTTATACATATTTTTCTATAGCCACAACTGTCCTTCCGCTTCTTGTTGTTCCTTCAAATTTTTTTATTACAAATCTTCCTTTTCCTCTAATTGTAATAACATCATTTAATTTGACTTGTTTTGATAATTTAGTCTCATTTTGTCCATTTATAAAAACTCTCTCTTGATTCATAATTTGAGCTGCTTTACTTCTAGATGTTCTTGCTAAATCAGAAACAATATTGTCTAATCTTAATGATGGAACAATAATTTTTATCTCTTCTACTTTTACTTCTTTTTTCTTTAACTTCTCTATTTCTACAATTTCTATCTTACTATTCTCAAATCTTGTTAAAGAAGGTAATTGCTCTTTTAATATGTTTGAAAATTCTTCTACTACAACAATATCTGCTCCTTGAGTAGAAACTATAATGTCTCCTACTTTTTCTCTTTTTAATCCTAATTTTACAATTCCACCTAAGTAATTTCTATGAGTATATTTTCCTTTTTCTTCTTCTGGCAATTGTATTCTAACTATTTTTAACATTTTGTTATAGTTTTTTTCTATCATACTTTCAGTATAATTTTCTGGATATATGATAACTATTTTTCTTTCCGCTTCTTCATATCCACCATATAATTTGCAATTTGTAATTTGTATTTTTCTTAAAAAATTTTGTACTAGTGAAACTTGATACATATCTAAAAAATCAGTACATTGAATTTTATTTGTTTTTTTGGAAATTTCAATTTTATCTAATACTTGTGCTAAACATATTTTATCTTCTTGTTTTTTATAATCTTTTAGTAATTCTTGTTTATTCATATTTATGTCCCCTTACTTCTTTTTCTATACTTTCTTTATCTATATGATATATTTTTTCTAATTGATCTACTGTTCCATGTTTTATATATTCATCAGGATATGAATATGTTTTTATTTCTACATCCTTTATTTTTTCTTCTACAATTAATTCTTTTATAGCTGTTCCTAAACCATTTATACTTGTTCCATCCTCAATTGTAATGACATTTTTATTTTTCAATATCGATTTTTTTATTGTTTTTTTATCTAATGGTTTTAAAAATCTAGCATTTATTACTTCTGCTTCTATATTATCTTTTTTTACATCTTCTGCTATTTCCATAGCTTTTGAAACTGCTTTTCCTATGGCTATTATTGTTATGTTATTTCCTTTTTTTAATATTTCAGCTTTTCCTTCTTTTATATCCTCATGTTTACTAAATTTAACTTTTCCTTCTCCTCCTCGAGGATATCTTATTACTACAGGTTTATTTAGTTTTATTGCTACTTCTAACATTTCTTCTAATTCTTTAAAATCTTTTGGCGCCATTATTGTTAAATTTGGAATCAACCTAAAAAATGCCATATCTAGTGTACCTTGATGTGTTTCTCCGATCTTGGCCTACTACTCCTGCTCTATCCACACACATAATAACAGGCAAGTTTTGAATTGCAATATCGTGTATAACTTGATCATAAGCTCTTTGATAAAAAGATGAATAAATTGGTACAACTGGTATTATTCCTTCTCTTGCCATTCCAGCAGCTAAGCCTAATGCATGTTGTTCTGCAATCCCCACATCAAAAAATCTATCTGGAAATTGTTTTGCAAATTCTGAAAGCCCTGTTCCATCTTTCATTGCTGCTGTTATTGCCACAATTTTATTATTCTTTTTTGCTAATTCTACTAGCTTATCTCCAAAAACTTTTGAATAGTCTTTTCCCTTTTTCTTTTTTGAACTTCCTGTTTCTATGTCAAAAGGTCCTGTTGCATGAAATCTATCTGGATTTTCTTCTGCTATCTTATACCCTTTTCCTTTTTTAGTTAAAACATGTATTAATACTGGTCCATCTAGTTGTTTACTTATTTTTAGCATTCTTTCTAATTCTTCTATATCATGGCCATCAACTGGTCCTAAATATCTAAATCCAATATCTTCAAAAAACATTTTAGGTATTATTAATTGTTTAATACTTCTTTTTACTCTTTGTATTATCTTAACTATTGTTTTTCCTACTACAGGAATTTTATTAACAAGTTTCTTTATAGAAACATTTGACTTAGTATATGTTCTTTTTGTTCTCAATTTACTAAGTAACATATTAACTCCACCAATATTTTTAGATATACTCATTTCATTATCATTTAATATTACTGTTAATCTTGTTTTGCTACATCCTGCATCATTTAATGCCTCTAAAGCCATTCCTCCTGTTAAAGCTCCATCTCCAATAACAGCTAACACTGAATTGTTTTCTTTTTCTATATCTCTTGCTCTTGCCATCCCTAATGCTACTGATATTGATGTACTACTATGTCCTGTATCAAAGCAATCTGTTTTTGATTCTTTTATTTTTGGAAATCCCGCAATTCCATCTAATTTTCTTAATGTTTTTAGCTTTTCTCTTCTTCCTGTAATAATTTTGTGCACATAAGTTTGATGACCTACATCCCATACTATTTTATCTTTTGGCAAGTCAAATACACTGTGCAAAGCAATTGTAAGCTCTACAACTCCTAAATTTGATGCTAAATGTCCTCCATTTTCTGAAACTATGTCTATTATATATTTTCTTATTTCTTCTGCTAATTTCTTTTTTTCTTCTGTGTTTAATTTTTTTATATCTTCTGCTGAATTTATTTTTTCTAACATGTTATCACCTTATTTTTTATTTAGCTTTTTTATTATAACACGTTTTTTTAGCTTTTTCTACCCCTTCTTTTATACTATATATTCTATTGGATTATTTGGAAAATACTTTTTCATTTGTTCACGCAAAAATTTTTCTCCATCTGCTCTTAATTCTTTTTTATACCAATACTTTCCCCTTCCTCTTCCTGTCATGTTTTCTTTATTATATAAATTTATTGCATTTGGAAATGCTTCTTCATTTATTTTTGTATGAACATAACTATAAGTCATAAATATAATTTCAAAAAACACATCTTTTTTTACTTTTTCTGATAATTCCATATTTAATGTTTGTATTAACTCTAAATATAATTGTTTCCAATTTTCTACCATTATAACTGGAGCTATTAAAATCCCTACTTTATAACCAGCTTCTTTTAGTTTATTAATTGCTTCTATTCTTCCTTTTAATCTAGACGTACCAAATTCAACTTTATTTATAATTTCTGTTGGATTAACACTTACTCTTATAATCACTTTTCCCTTATGATCTAATGGCAATATAGGATCTACCATATCAAATTTGGTAGGTAATGTTAATAATCCTTTATTAGTATTTTTAAAGTTCTCAATTGTCCATACTAAATTTCCTGTAATTGAATTTTCTAAAATTAAATCACTATTACTTCCAATCTCAAACGTTAATTCTTTCTCCGATTTTTTAGTTGTTTTTATTATTTTATCTAACATTTGCTCTCTATTTACAAATAATCTAAGATATGCGCATTTATTATAATTACATACTAAATAACAATACATACATGCCGCTGTACATCCAGATGATGTATATGGAACCAAAAAATCTGATGTTTTATGATTTTCTACAAACTTATGAGTTTTTCTAATTCCTATAATCAAATTTTGTTTCATATAAGCAAATTCACTGTTTTGCTTTTTTCTCATTTCTTCTATATTGTTGTGATTTTCTATTACTATTTTAGGAATATCTTTGTATTTTTCCATTAATTCTTGTCCAAGTTTATAATTAATTATATCTTTTTCATAATAAATTTCTTTTGGTTTAAACATATAAAATCCCTCCATTTTTTATATTTTAACCAATTCATTTTTTATTATTTATAATAAATTTCTTAGATTTTATTTTTTATATAACAGGAAAAACTCATATGCGTGAATTACATACATATGAGTTTTTAGAAATTATTAGAATTATTCGTTGAAATCATTATGGAAATAATGGTTTCCGATTTTTAGAACTTTAATTCCTTTTCTGATTTCTTTTTGATATCCACTTACCAGATTTGGTTCATAAAAATATCTTGCACCTTCAGAAAATTTAGTTCTTGTTGGATCTTCCCCATTTACTGCATCTTCTACAGCCTTTTTACATTTTGGATATGCATCCAACATTTTTTGCGTAACTGCTGAAATCTTTGCAAACTGATTTGGAGCTGTTACAATCTCTTCAATAGATTTTTGTTTTTTGTTAAACTTATATCTATTTAAAATTACTGCTGCAACTGCAACTTGCCCTTCATAAGGTTCCCCTCTTGACTCTTGATAAACAACTTTTTCTATCATTTTCTTCTCAGCTTTGCTTATTTTTAAGCTAGCTGTATGGTCTTTGGAAGATTTATCTGCTTTATTAGTGTTCTTCTTCTTTTTTACCTTTTTCTCTTTTTTTGATGTTGTTTTCTTAGTTGTTTCAAGGTTTTTAGATTGTTGTTCGTTATTAACTGTATGTATGGCTATACTTAAAACTTTAACATTCCTTTCATATTTTTCATGTTCAACACTTTTGGTTTTATCACCAAAAGCTATAACAAGTATAATAACAAGAAATAAAATGAAAACAATGTGCTTTATTTCAACTTTTCTAAAAAAAGCTTTAGTCTTTTTTACAAACCGTCTTTTCAGTTTTCTAACAATACATCTACCTAGTCTTGGGCATCCTTCACAAGATTTCCGTCCTTCTTGAGGACAATTTCTAAATAACTTCATTTTTTTCCTCCTTTTTTCAAAACTCTACAGAGCTTTTTTATGTGCTTTACATAACTATATTGTACCATATTTATCATCTTTTTGCAAAAACATAAAAACATCCCATGGTCATTTTTACTGACCATGGGGCTCACCTTTTCTCCAAAATTATACTCAAAATTAAATTTTTCTCTTCATTGCATTTTTAGGTCCAAATACACATGGTGTTGTACATTTCCATCCTGGAAATGTACATCTTGCTCCTTTTGAATATGGTAATAATTCTTCATATATTTCTGGATTTTTTTCTTTTGTCGCTTCTAAATATTTTTTCATTATTCTATCTGTTTGTTCCATAATTTCAAGTTGAGCAGCTCCACATAAACGCTCTGTACATTTTAATATAAAATTTTCTAGAGTTCCTCTTTCATTAACTTTTACTAACATTCCTTGTGGATAAAAATCTTCTAAAGATGATATATCTTTTAGCCATTCTTCTTCTAATTTAGTTCCTTTTATAATTGGTGGTACATAGTATTTAGGTTCATCTAAAAAGCTCATTTCATATATTAATGTTCTATGTCTTTGTGCTTGTGCTAATTGAGCAAAACTTGCTAAATAAGTTGTACAATAATTTTCTCCAAATTCTTCTTTTCTATCTTTTCTTTGTGCAAATAATGATAATTTACGATTTTTCATATTTGAATTTAGTTCATCTACTTTTAAATCTTTTAATTCATCCACAAATTCTTGAAGTACTGGTTTTAATTTTTTTGAAAATTTATTATTCTCTTCATTTTTTATGTAATCTTCAAACCAATGAATTGTATAATTTAGTTGGCAGAAGTTTAGAGTATGTCCCATAACTGTTGCAGGAGTAAATATACTAATTAAATATCTCGCATTTTCTTGTGCTAACTTTTCAACTCTCTTTTCATCTATTATTGGATATTCTTCACTTATTTTTTCTTTATATATTTCAATCCATTTTTCATATAATTCTTTTTCTTCTTTTGATGGATTCATCTTAGTATATCTTGCTGATTTTTCTGATGTGTTATAAACTTTTTCATTGTTTAAAATCATTGCAAGTATTTTTGGAATTCCTTCTAAACTCAAATTATATGTTGGATGTCCAAATACGCTATGATGTCCAGATTTTAAAGTTCTGTTTGCTCTTTTTAATGTTTTTTCCTTGTCTTCATTTAATAATTTTTGTAAATCATCTGGTAAATAACATATTCCTGCTTCTTTACCTGAAAAATCAATTGCTTCTTCTTTTGGCATTTTATATCCTACTTTTGTTGATGCTACTACTTCTACTTTCATATTTTAATTCTCCTATCTTTTATTATTTTATATTAATATATCATAATGCTTTTTTATTGTAAATTGTTTTTCTTACTATATATCCCATTTTGGTACATATTCTTCTTCGTGTTCTCCTAGTTCTTGTACATATCCATTTTTTATATTAATGTTTTCTATATAAGATTGTATTTTTTTCCATTCATCCTTTGTTAATTTTCTATTTAATTCTTTATTTTCTTTTGCTTTGTATGTTGGAAAATACTGAGCCATAACACTTACATATATTTCTTCTGGTAGATTTTCTTTTATCCATTTTAGTACTTCTTTACTATTTTCTATATTATTAGGAAGTACTAAATGTCTTATTATAACACCTTTTTGTATCATTCCTTCTTCATTTATTTTAGGTGTTCCTACTTGCTTTACCATCTCTTTAATTGCTTCTGTCGCTATTTTGAAATAATTATCCACGTTAGAATATTTTTTAGCTATGTAATTTTTAGCATATTTTAAATCTGGTAAATATACATCAATATATCCTTTTAACATTTTTAATGTTTCTATATCTTCATAACCATTTGTATTATATATAATAGGAAGACTTAATCCTTTTTTTCTTGCAATTTTTATTGCTTCAATTATTTGAGGAACATAACTAGTAGGAGTAACTAAATTTATATTTTCTACATCTTTTTCTTGTTGCGATAAAAATATATTTGAAAGTTCTTCTATTGTTATTTCTCTTCCTTTTCCTAATTGACTTATCTCATAATTTTGACAATATAAACAATTTAAATTACAATTCGAAAAAAATACTGTTCCTGAACCTTTTTTACCACTAATGCATGGTTCTTCGAAATCATGTATAGAATATAATGCAATCTTAACTTTGTCTGTTGCTTTGCATCTACCTGTATTTTTCAAATTTCTATTTACACCACATTTATGTGGACATATATTGCATTTATTTAACTGTTCTATCATTTATTTTACACTACCTTTAAATATCTTCAATTTTTTCTACTACTAATTTTTCTTGTTCTTTTTTTAAATATACTTTCTTCTTTGAAAATCTACTAGAATTATTTTTTACCAAATTTTGAATTGATGATTCATTATCATTAGTGTTTACTTTTCCTATTTCTTCTCCCTGAATATTCCTTATTATAATACTTTCTTCTAGTGAATAATCTTCTAAATATTCTGTAATTTCAACAATATATTCATTTTTACTTTTCTTTATATCACTTAATAAAAAAGTATCTTCTTGTGTATCTAAATCAGTTTGAGTTGTTATATATTTATCTATAGTTTCATCATATATAAAACTTTTAGTACCTTCTTTAGGAAATTGTTTTGAAAATTCTGTGCCAAATAATTCTTTAGCTTTATTTTGTATATCATCATATGATAATTCAAATTCTTCTAAATTCTTTTTTACTACTTCCCATATCCATAATTCATCTGCATCATTAATATTCTCAAACGTTGGTAATGCTTGATTTGTAATTTCTTTCCACATATATATTTTTGATATATATTTTTCTATATTTTCTACTTCTTGAACTGTAACATTGCTTTTATTAGCCGTATTTTTATAAATAACCATTCCAAAAAATATAATTGCTAAAACACCTATAATGACAAATAACTTTTTCATTAGATTTCCCCCATTTTAGCATCCGCCTTTTTATTGTTTTTTATTCTATCATATAAAACTCTTTTTAACAAGAAAAAATCTAATTAATAAAAATATAGCTTTATTTTATTAATATTGTCTTACTCCCTCTATATGAGCAAATCTAATATCTTTAAAACCATATTCTGAAATAGGTTTGTTGTAACTATCTAATGTATGTGATGCTATCTTTATACCTGACAAACTATAATGATTATCTATACCAACAACTACTAATGTATGACCAAATTTATTGCCATCAAATGATAATTGTGCAATATCACCTAATTGTACTTCATCTTGGTTTGCTTTTTTTGCATATGGTCCTACTGATTTATTGTTAATTAAAAACTTATACAAAAATTCCACTCCACTCCATGATGGTGACTTATTATTACCATTTATATAATACCAACCTTTTTCTTTTATATAATTCATTGTGCCACTTCCTGCATATATGCATTGAGACACAAAACTTGTGCAATCTCCTCCTATATTGTCAAAATTATAATATTTAGGATTTCTAGAAAAAGCCCATTTATTTGCATATTCTATTGTCTTTTGTCTATTATATTTAATTTCCTTCATACTTTTTCCTTTCTACTTCTTACATCTTTTACTTTCCTATAAACATTTGCACAAAAATTTTTCCGTATTTAGAACTATTAACAACTCCTATTCCAGTATAATTAAAACTAGAATTTAAAATGTTGGCTTTATGTCCAGATGAATTCATCCATGCATTAACAGCTCCGCTATTACTTGAATTTGCAGCAATATTTTCACCTGCTGTTTTATAAGATATTTTAAAACTTTTCAACATATCAAATGGCGAACCGTAAGTTGGTGATGTATGAGAAAAATAATTATTTGTAACCATATCCTCTGCTTTTATCCTTGCTACTCTTTGCACTTCGTTATCCACTTTCAAAGCTGATAATCCATTATTTGTTCTTTGTTGATTAATTAAATTGAATATTTCTTTTTCATCTGAGTTCATATTAGATGATGTTTGTGTTCCCGAAGAATTTCCTGTATTGTTCTCTGTATTTCCGCTATTATTTGAATTTGGATAAATTGCTTTTACATATTTTTTGCTTACTGCACCAACATAATCTCCTTCTACTTGTACAATATACCAATCTCCCACTCCTGCAAAAACTCTTATATATTCATTTTTCTTTACTGTTGCAACAACTTTATAACCAGTACCTGGTCCACTTCTCACATTTAAAGTAGTTGCTGTTACTAATCCTGTTGAAAAATCCACTTTATAGTAATGTTGCATTCCAAAAGAAGTTGTAAATATGCCTATCATTAGTAAAAAAGTCATAACCATTGTGACTTTAAGTATACTTTTTTTCTTTATTGTAATTATTTTCATAAAACACTCCTTTTATTTATTTTATTAAAATATATTATACTAAGAATGTCCTTTATGATAAAAAAATGTCAAAAAAGCACGTCCTTAAATAACTTTGCAATTTAAACCCGGAACCAATGACACGGAACCAATGGCAAAAAAATCACTAATAAGATTTGCTCTTACTAGTGATTTTTTATATGATTATTCAGCTTTTTTTTCTTCTTCTTTTTTTGCTTCTGCTGGTGTTGTTTCAGTTTTAGTTTCTTCAGCAACTGGTGCTGTTTCTTTAGCTGGTTCTTCTACAACTTCTGTTTTTTCTTCTACTGGTTCTTCTGCTAAATCTTCTTTGATAGTTATTTCTCTGTTTTCAATTCTTGCTCCTACCATTTCTTTTGTTTTAGCAGCTTTACCTACTCTGTCTCTTAAGTAGAATAATCTAGCTCTTCTTGCTTTACCTACTCTTACTAATTCTACTTTTTCAACTAAAGGTGAATGTACTAAAAATGTTTTTTCAACACCTACACCATATGATATTTTTCTAACTGTAAATGTTTGGTTAACTCCTCCACCTTGTACTTTTATTATAATTCCTTCAAATACTTGGATTCTTTCTTTGTTTCCTTCTTTTATTCTTACGTGAACTTTTACTGTATTACCAACTTTTAATTCTGGTATTTTATTTTTCAATTGTTCATGTTCAATTGATTTTATAATATCCATTTTAGAATTTCCTCCTTCTTTCTTTATTAGACAGTCTCTTACTTTTGTAGTAAGTCTGGTCTTTTTTGTTTTGTTATTTCCAAAGATTTTTGCTTACGCCATTTGTTTATATTCTCATGATGTCCAGATAATAATATTTCAGGAACTTTTTCTCCTTCAAATATTTCTGGCCTTGTATATTGTGGATATTCCAGAAGTCCATTTGAAAAACTTTCTTCTTTAATAGAATCTTCTTTCAAAACGCCTTCTACATATCTACTTACACTATCTATTAACACCATTGCAGGAATTTCTCCTCCTGTTAATACATAATCTCCAATAGATATTTCTTCATCTACAATTTTATCAAGAACTCTTTGGTCTATCCCTTCATAATGTCCACAAAGTATAATTAAATGTTCTTGTTTAGCTAAATCTTCAACTTTTTTCTGATTTAATGTTTTTCCTTGTGGTGTCATATAAATTACTTTTGCTTTATCTGTTTTTACAGATTTGTATGCTTTGTAAACTATATCTGGCATCATTACCATACCAGCACCACCACCATATGGAGTATCATCTACTTTTTTATGTTTATCATTTGAAAAATCTCTAATATTTATTAAATTAATGTCTATTAGTTCTTTTTCTTGCGCTTTTCCTATTATGCTTTGTTTTAATACATCAAACATTTCCGGAAAAAGTGTTAAAACATCAAATTTCATTTTTCCCTCCATTACATTAATCCAGACACAATATGAACTGTTATTTTTTTGTTTTTAATATCAATATTTTTTATTACATCTGATATTGCTGGTAAAAGAACTTGTTTACCTAATTCATCTTTTACAACATATATATCATTACTACCTGTATTATATATATCTTCTAATTTTCCAAGTAAAACATCTTCGTCTGTATAAACTTCTGATTCTAATAAATCAACTATGTAATATGTTCCTTCTTCAAGAGGTTCTTCATCTTCTCTGTTTATTATCAAATAACTTCCTCTTAATAGATCTGCCTCTTCTGGAGTATTTATACCTTTTAATTTCATTAACACCATTTGTTTATGATATTTTACTTCTTCTATTTGATATTCTTTTTTGGTATTTTCTTTTTTTATATATATCTTTTTAAATTTGTCAAATTTATTAATATCATCTGTAAATGGTTTTATTTTTACCATTCCTTTTATTCCAAATGTATTTACAATTTGACCAATTTCAAAATATTCAGTCATAACTATCTCCAATTTTTAAATTTATCCAATAAATTCAATTGAAACTTTCTTATGTTCTTTTCCTGCTATTGATTTCATTACAGTTCTAATTGATTTTGCAAGTCTTCCTTGCTTTCCTATAATTTTGCCCATATCACTTTCTGCTACTTTAACTTCAAATACAATTGATTTTTCGTTGTTTACTTCATTGATTTGGACTGATTCTTTATCATCTACTAAACTTAAGATGATTGTTTCCAAAATATCTTTCATATTTTCCTCCGTCTTTACATATACAATTATTTATTTTGAGCCTTTTCTATTAAGTCTTTAACTGTATCTGTTGGTTTTGCACCATTTTTTATCCATTTTTCTACTTTTTCATTATCTAAAACTATTGTAGCTGGATCTGTCATTGGATCATATGTTCCAAGTTTTTCTATTATTTTACCATCTCTTGGACTTCTTGAATCAGCAACTACAATATGATAAAATGGAGCTTTTTTCTTTCCTTGTCTTTGTAATCTTATTTTTACCATTTATTCCACCTCCTTAGGAATTATAGAAGTTTCTTTATTTATTTTTAAAAAGAACTCCTTTAAAATATTTTTTCTTTTATATTTGATATAAGTTATCTGTAGCTTTTTTACTTTCACAGTTAACTTAAATTTAATAACTAATTGATAATATTTAAAATTTGAAATTTTTTAATGCGTTTTCATCAATTCCATTCATTAATTTTTTCATTCCACCTTTATTGCTTTTCATTTTCTTCATCATTTTTTGTGTCATTTCAAAAGATTTTATGAATTTATTAATATCTTGTACTGTTGTTCCACTACCTTTTGCTATACGTTGTCTACGACTCGCATTTAAAATTCTAGTATCTTTCTTTTCTGCTTTTGTCATAGAACATATAATAGCTTCTATTCTTTCGAATTCTTTATCATCTACCTTTAAATCTTTTATTTGATTCATTCCTGGTATCATTTTTAATAATGATGAAAAAGAACCCATCTTTTTTACTTGTCTTAATTGCATTAAATAATCATCTAAATCTAATTCTTTTTTCTTTAATTGTTTTTCTAGCTTTTCAGCTTGTTCTAAATCAAATGATTCTTCTGCTTTTTCTATAACTGATAATATGTCTCCCATCCCTAATATTCTTTGTGCCATTCTATCTGGATGAAATACTTCTAAGTCACTCATTTTTTCACCAGTTGCTGCAAATTTGATTGGTTTTCCTGTTACTTTCTTTACTGATAAAGCAGCACCACCACGTGTATCACCATCTAATTTAGTTAAAACAACTCCATCTATTCCAAGAGCATCATTAAACTTTTCTGATACATTTACAGCATCTTGACCTGTCATACTGTCTACTACTAATAATATTTCATGTGGTTTAATGTTAGCTTTTAAATCTTTTAATTCTTCCATCAAAGCTTCATCTATATGTAAACGTCCAGCTGTATCTAATATAACTACATCATTTAATTTAGATATTGCTGTTGACATGGCTTGTTTTGCTATATGAACAACATCTTTAGATGTTTCGTTGCTAAAAACTGGAATATTTAATTGTTTTCCAACAACTTGTAATTGTTTAATAGCTGCTGGTCTATAAACATCACATGCTACTAAAAGTGGTTTTTTTCCTTGTTTTCTAAGAAGATTTGCAAGTTTTCCGACAAGTTGTTGTTTTACCTGAACCTTGAAGACCTACTAGCATAATTACTGTTGGTGGATTTGGCGTAAAATTAATTTTTGACTCTGTTCCACCAAGCAATTCTACTAATTCATCTTTTACAATTTTGACTACTTGTTGACCTGGTGTTAATGATTTTAAAACATCTTGACCAAGTGCTTTTTCTTGAATAGTTGAAATAAATTCTTTAACTATTTTATAGTTAACATCCGCTTCTAAAAGTGCAAGCTTAACCTCTCTTAACATTTCTTTTAAATCTGATTCTGTTATTCTTGCTTTTCCTCTAATTTTTCTTGTTATTTCTTGTAATCTAGAAGATAATCCTTCAAAAGCCATAATTTCACTCCCATTCTTTTATATTAAACTAAACAATTTAATTCTTTTTTTATTGTTTCTAAAACATTTGCTATTTGTTTGTCTGAGTAGTCTTTTTGTATTTTTGTCAATTCAGCTAAAGCCTTTTCAATTTTTTTCTCTTGATTTAATGTCCTTTTCATAAACTGTAGCTTTTCTTCGTATTCGAAAAGTTTTTTCTCTCCCTTCTTGATGATATCTCTTACAGCTTGTCTAGTAATATTATTGTTTTCAGCAATTTCTGATAGAGATAAATCATTATTGTAGTAGTCATTAATGAATTCACATTGTTTTTGAGTTAAAAGTTTTCCATAAAATTGGCATAACATACTTATTTTAACTTTTTCTTCCATATGACTACCTCTTTTCTTTTTTGTAATGCTAATATACTTTACACTATTTTTTCGCATTTGTCAATAGATTTTAGCAATTTTATTAAAAAACAACTATAAAAAATATTTACATTATAGGAAATTTTAAAAAACTTTTTTCAAAAATAAAAGGATTTTAATAAAATTTTACATTTACTAAAATCCTTTTATCTATTTTCTTATTATTTTCATACTAAAATATTTTAAATATAAAATATACAATTCCTACTAAAACTATTATGCCTAATGCTGCTCCTATTGTTAATAACATTGTTGAATCTACACTTAATTTCTTTTTTGGTTTATTCTCTTGTTTTTTTGTTTCTTCCATTTTCATCTTCTCCTTTGTTAATCATAATTTTATAATAATTTTATTATATATTTTTTATTTTGTCTATAATTTTAATATTACATTTATATTACATGTTTACGCATTTATTATACTCTTAACTCTGCACCAAGTGTTTTTTGTAATTCTGTAATTATATTTTCCATTGTGTTATTTATTTCTTCATCATTTAACGTCTTGTTTTTATCTCTAAATATTAAACTATATGCAACGCTTTTCTTGTTTTCCCCAAGTTTTTCATCTCTATAGATATCAAATAATTTTACACTTTCTAATAATTTTTTACCTTTTTTAGTTATTATTTTTTCAATTTGTCCTACTTCTACTTTTTCATCCACAAGCATTGCTATATCTCTTTCTACTGCTGGGAATTTTGGTACTTCTACATATTTTTTATTTTCTCTAGAGTATTTTACAAGTTTTGTAACATTAACTTCTGCTAAATATACTCTTTTTTCAATATCGTAATTTTGTAATACTTCTGGATGTACCTCTCCGATTGTTGCTATTACATCATTTCCTACTTTTAAATTTGCACATCTTCCTGGATGATAAGAAGTATTATTTGTTTCTTTTTCTATGTCATATCTATTTACACTTATTTTTTCTAAAACATTTTCTATTAATCCTTTTAATGTATAGAAGTCAATATTATCTCCATACATACCTATTGTTAAAATATCTTCTTGTAATGGAACTTCTCCTTTTTCTATTTCATTATTTAAATTTCTATAATTTCTAGAAATATCAAATAGTTTGACATTTTGATTTTTCTTGTTAGCATTATTAGCTAAAATTTGCATCATACTTGGAACTGTCGTTGGTCTCATAAATTTATATTCATCACTTAAAGGATTTTGTATTGTAATAACACTTTTTCTTAATTCTTCTTTTATATTAGATTTTTCTAAATCTTTTTGACTTACAAATCCATATGTATAAATTTCTGATAGTCCACTATTTACTAACATTTCTCTAATATTTCTTTGTATTTTTTGTTCTTTATTTCTAATACCTATTGTAGTATCTGCATTTACCAATGTTGTATTTAATTTATCATATCCATAAAATCTAAGAATTTCTTCTGCTATGTCTGCAACAAATTCTAAATCCATTCTAAAATATGGTGCGATTGCCATATCGTTTTCTACTTTTATATCTAATTTTTCTAAAATATCTATCATTTCTTGTTTTGAAAGCTTTATTCCTAATAAATTGTTAATTCTTTCAACTTCTAATGGTATTTTGTTTATTTTTTGTTTTGTTGGATATACATCAATTTTACCATCAATTGCTTTTCCAGCTTTTAATAATTCAACTAATTCGACTGCTCTGTTTATTGCTCTTAATGCATTTTCTGATGATAATCCTTTTTCAAATCTAGATGAACTTTCTGTTCTTAATCCTACTTTTTTAGCTGTTTTTCTAATATTTCCACCATTAAAAACAGCTGATTCAAATACGACTGTATTTGTTTTTTCAGTTATTTCTGAGTTTAATCCTCCCATAACTCCTGCGATTGCTACTGCTTTTTTATCATCACTTATTACTAAATCATTTTCATCTAGATTTCTTTCCTGTTCATCAAGTGTTGTTATCTTTTCTCCATTTTTTGCTCGTCTTACTGTAATATGTTTTCCTTCAATTGAATTGATATCAAAAGCATGCATTGGTTGCCCCATCTCTAGCATTACATAGTTTGTTATATCTACAATATTATTAATACTTCTAATTCCACAAGCTTTTAATCTTCTTGTAAGCCATTTAGGTGAAGGTCCTATTTTTACGTCTTTAACTGCTCTTGCAATATAACGATAACATAAATCTGGTGCTGTTATATCAACTTTTAAGCCTTCTATTTCATTTTTATCTTCCACTTTTAATTCATCAATATTTTTTCTAGGATTTTTGAATTCTTTGTTTAATGACACTGCTGTTTCTCTTCCTAATCCTTCAATTGATAAACAATCTGGTCTATTAGGTGTTATTTCAAAATCTATAATATCTTCTTTTAAATTTAAAATTTCTACAACATCTTTACCTATTTCTTTTTCTAACTCTTTATCTAAAATCATAATTCCATGATCTATTTGTCCTGGATAATCTGCTAAGTCTAATCCTAATTCACCTACAGAGCACATCATTCCACATGATTCTACCCCTCTAAGTTTTCCTGTTTTTATTTTTACTCCACCTGGTAATTCTGCTCCATCTTTTGCTATTGGAACAATATCGTTTTCTTTTATATTATTTGCACCAGTTACAATTTGCAAAATTTCTGTTCCTACATCAACTTTTGTTATTACTAATTTATCTGCGTCTGGATGTTTTTCTATTTCTAATATCTTTCCAATAACAGCATTTTTTATATCATTTCCTTTTCGATCTATTGTTTCAACTTTAGATCCTGTCATTGTTAAAATATCACCTAATTTTATTGTATCAACATCTATATCACTATACTCTTTTAACCATTCAACACTTGCTTTCATTTGATTTTCTCCTATCTTTCACTATTATATTCTTGATATCCTTTTGTACTAGCATAATTTTCATATTGTTTATTATAATCCATATTATTTACAACTGGTTGAGAATTTTTATTGAATTTAAGTTTATCTCTCCAGTCTGGCGTCATTACTGTTACTATATAATTTCCCTTTTCATCATATCCTGCTACTGTATCTGCTTTTGGATTATTTCGTATTAATTGTTTAATTTCTCTTATATAAACATCTTTTCTTTTTCCTTCTTCAAATTTAAATACTTTCTTTTTCATTTATTTCAACACTCCTTAATTAATTAAAATTTCAATTAATTTATTTTATGCGAAAAATTTTTCCACATATTAATATTTTATTTATATTAGATTTTTAAAATTGTTTTAAAAATCTAATATCATTTTCAAACAATAATCTCATATCTTCTATTCCGAATTTTGCCATTGCAATTCTTTCTACTCCAAATCCAAAAGCAAATCCAGAATATTCTTTAGGATCTATTCCACAATTTTTCAACACATTTGGATGAACCATTCCACATCCTAAAAGTTCTATCCATCCTTCGCCTTTGCAAACTCTGCATCCTTTTCCTCCACACACAAAGCAAGAAACATCTGCTTCAGCACTTGGCTCTGTAAAAGGAAAATGATGTGGTCTAAATCTAATTTTTGTATTTTCTCCTAAACACTTTTTAGCAAACATTTCTAATGTTCCTTTTAAATCAGCCATTGATATATTTTTATCTATAACTAAGCCTTCTATTTGATGGAATACTGGTGAATGTGTACTATCTACACTGTCTGAACGATAAACTGTTCCTGGACAAATTATTTTTATTGGTGGTTTTTGTGTTTCCATTACTCTAGCTTGAACTGGTGATGTTTGACTTCTTAAGACAATATCTTCATTAATGTAAAATGTATCTTGTAAATCTCTTGCTGGGTGATCTGGTGGTGTATTTAATTTATCAAAATTATATATTGCTTTTTCTACTTCTGGTCCATCTGCTATTTGATACCCCATTCCTAAAAAGATTTCTTCTACTTCATTTATTATTTGTGTTATAGGATGTAATGAACCTAAATTAGTTTTTTTACTTGGTTCTGTTACATCTATATTTTCATTTTCTAATCTTTTTAATAACTCTTTGTTTTTTAACTCTTTTTCTTTGCTTTCTATTAATTCATTTAGTTCATCTCTTACTTGATTAACTAAACTTCCTATTACTGGTCTTTCTTCTGGAGTTAAGCTTCCCATTTTTCTTAAAACTAAAGTAAGCTCTCCTTTTTTTCCTAAATATTTAACTTTTAAATCATTTAATAGTTTTAAATCGTTTGATTTCTTAATTTCTTCAATTGAATTTTCTTTAATTTTTGAAATCTCTTCTTTCATTTTAATAACTCCTTTATATATCTATTTTATTAGCATGAAATTACCTATTCCCGCAAAAAAGCCATTTCATCCTAACAATCTCACATAGGACGAAATGGTCATCATTCGTGGTACCACCTAATTTTATTAGTTATATTAACTAACCTCATTTTGCTTTAACGTTGCAACCGCCTTTTTCTACTTTTTTATTTTCAAAAAAGGGCCTAAAAAGTGAAATTTCTATATATAATATACTAATGGTTTCCAGCCTAAGACCATTTTCTCTTTTAATATCTTTTAAACATATATACTTTGCTTTCTTATCGGCTTTGTTTATACTCCTTTTCTATTTTACCATATCTTCCCGTTTTTTTCAAGTAGTTTTACCAATATTTACTTATTTACTTGTAGGTTAGTCAATCATATGTCACACTTTTTTGAAAAATATATACTTTGAGTACTCTATATTGTTTGTAACGATTCTTCTTGACTTTTATATT
>JABLTQ010110755.1_pt1 | contig 42091 bp, 42 predicted proteins | sample 7160101 | NCBI WGS metagenome assembly JABLTQ01 (sample SAMN14651228, study PRJNA627086) | human gut metagenome | isolation source: feces | host: Homo sapiens | reverse complement strand
CCGTCTGTCCGGTAAAAATTGGAGGCGGCGCGCCGGTTTCCATCCAGTCGATGCTCAACACCCGCACAACGGATATCGAGGGCTCTTTGCGGCAAATCCGGGAGCTCGCCGCCGCCGGGTGCGAAATTGCGCGCCTTGCCGTCTATGACCAGGATGCAGCCGCTGCCTTCGGCAAAATCTGCGGCGCTTCTCCCCTGCCCTTAGTTGCCGACATTCACTTTGACTACCGCCTTGCCATCCTCGCTGCCGAGGCGGGCGCTGCCAAAATCCGCATCAACCCCGGAAACATCGGCTCGGAGGACCGGGTCAAGGCGGTCGCTGACTGCTGCCGGGCGCACCATATTCCAATCCGCATCGGCGTCAACGGCGGAAGTCTGGAAAAAGACCTCCTGCAGAAATACGGGCACCCCACGCCGGAGGCGCTGGTCGAAAGCGCATTTTCCCACATCCGGCTGCTGGAAAAATTCGGCTTCGATGATATCTGCGTGTCGATGAAATCAAGCTCGGTACCTCTGATGATGAAGGCGTACCAGCTTTTCTCCGCGCAGTCTGACTACCCCCTGCACGTCGGCGTGACCGAAACCGGCACCGAGCATATGGGCGTGATCAAATCTGCCATGGGCATCGGGGGGCTTTTGTGCATGGGCATCGGCGACACCATCCGCGTCTCTCTGACTGCCGACCCGGTGCGCGAGGTCTATGCCGCACACGATATTCTGAAGGCAGCCGGGCTTCGCCATGACGGGGTCAACATCGTCGCCTGCCCCACCTGCGGCAGAACCCGCATCGATCTCATTTCCCTTGCCTCCCGCGTGGAAGCCGCACTCAGAGACTGCAAAAAGCCCATCACCGTCGCGGTCATGGGCTGTGTGGTCAACGGTCCCGGAGAGGCGCGCGAGGCAGACGTCGGCATTGCGGGCGGCGACGGCGTCGGCATGCTCTTTGCCAAGGGAGAAATGATCCAGAAGCTTCCCTACGACGAGCTGCTTCCCGCCCTTCTTTCCTACATCGACACGCTTTAACCAGTCTATCCTGAAGGAGTTTTCATGCAGAATCTTCCGTTTGACCATCTTTTCTGCAATTTCATACCGGGTGAAGATCTTTCTGGAAAGCTCGACACGCTTGTCATTGAGCATGCCGAGCTTTCGCGCGAGGTCCGCTGTCTCACGCTGTGGCTGTTCAGCGAAACCTATCTCACGCAAAAAGACGAGCAGGCGCTGCAAGCCGCGCTCACCGCGCAGTACGGTCTTCGGCGCGCGGAGCTGCATCTGCACTTTCCTGAAGCGCTTTTGCCGCAGATGGACTTCCGCGATCTCGCGCAGGTCTTCATCCGCGCCTACTCTCCTGCCGCCGGAAGCCTTGCCGGAGCAACGTACGAGCTGACCGGCGGCAAGCTCTCCATTCACCTTCCTGCCAACGGCAAAGCAGAGCTGGAGCCGCACATTCCGAAAGCGCAGAACTTTCTCAAATCACGCTTCGGCGTCGCGCCGGAGATTGAAATTACGGCGCACAGCGCCTTAGAGGGCAGAGCGCTCTTTGACGAGACGGCAAGAATCCGCCGCGAGGCAATGGCGCAGGCGCCTGCCGTGCAGATCAAAGAAGCGGCAAAAAAGGCGTCCTCGTCCGCTTCCTCCGCGCAGGCGCCCACGGGCGATATGATCTTCGGTCGACCGTTCGGCGGCGAGGTCGTAAAGATGAAGGACCTGAATCTCGATATGTACCGCGTGGTCGTCGCCGGCAAGGTCTTCGCCGTCAATCACAAGGAGCTCAAAAAGCGCAACGCCTGGGTCGTGAGCTTCGACGTGACCGACTACACCAGCTCCGTGCGCATCAACCAGTTCATGGAGAACGACAAGGCAAAGCCCATCTTAACCGGTATTTCCCCCGGCATGTGGGTCAAAATTCAAGGCAAAATGACCTTCGACCGGTACGACAACGAAATGGTCATGCAGCCGAATGCGATTGTCAAAATCGCCGCGCCTGTCCGGACCGACACGGCGCCGGAAAAGCGTGTGGAGCTGCATCTGCACACCAACATGTCCTCCATGGACGCGCTCACGTCCGTTTTCCCGAAGGCAGGGCCCGACCGCAACGTCATCAAGCGCGCCGAAAGCTGGGGGCACAAGGCAATTGCCATCACCGACCACGGCGGCGCGCAGTCGTTCCCGAACGCGATGCATTCGGCAAAAAACATCAAGATTCTCTACGGCTGCGAGGGCTACTACGTCAACGACGTTGATGACCGCATCGCCGTCCACGGCAGTCTGGATGCAAGCTTCGATGACGAGTACGTCGCCTTCGACCTGGAAACAACGGGTCTATCGTCTCAGCACGACACGATCATCGAAATCGGCGCGGCCATCATGAAGCGCGACCAGGTGATCGATACCTTCCAGACCTTTGTTGCCCCCGGAAGACGCCTGCTTCCCAAGATCATCGAGCTGACCGGCATCACCGACCAGATGCTGGAAGGTGCGCCGTCCATCGAAGAGGTGCTGCCGAAATTTCTGGACTTTGTCGGCGGCAGACCGCTCTGCGCGCACAACGCCGATTTTGACATCGGCTTCATCACTGCCGCATGCGAGCGCCTCGAGCTTCCGTTCCAGCCGACCTATGTCGACACGCTCATTCTGGCACAAAACCTGATGCCGGACCTGGGCAAATACAAGCTCAACATTGTAGCCGATGCTCTGAGTCTTCCGGAATTCAACCATCACCGGGCATCCGACGACGCCATCACCTGCGGCTACCTCATGATGCGCTTCTGGAAAATGCTCGATGAACAAGGCATCCACACTCTCTCCGCCGTCAATCCCCGCATGGCAGAGCTTCGCGCGGGCGGCAGAATTTTCGACCGGCGTGCCAAACACATCATTGTTCTGGCGAAAAACTCCATCGGTCTTCGCAACCTCTACCGGCTCATCTCCTACGGCAACCTCAAGTATTTCAAGCGCGTGCCCATCATGCCGAAGTCCGAGCTTTTACGTTGGCGCGAGGGCTTGATCATCGGCTCGGCGTGCGAGGCAGGAGAGCTGTTTCAGGCAGTCGTGAACCACAAGAGCTGGGCAGAGCTCAAGCGCATCGCAGAATTTTACGACTATCTTGAAATCCAGCCCATCTGCAACAACCGCTTCATGCTGGAAAAGGGCATGGCAGAGGATGAAGAAGAACTCAGAAGCTTCAACCGCACGATTGTAAAGCTGGGCGACGAGCTGGGAAAGCCCGTCGTTGCCACCGGAGACGTGCACTTCCTCGACCCCGAGGACGAAATTTACCGCCACATCCTGCTGGCGACAAAGCAGATGCCCGACGCGGACAAGCCGCTTCCGATCTACTTCAAAACGACCGACGAGATGCTCGAAGAGTTTTCCTATCTCGGCGCAGAAAAGGCATATGAGGTCGTGGTCAAAAATACCAACATGATTGCCGACTGGTGCGAGACGGTCCGTCCGGTGCCGCACAATCTGTTTGCCCCGAAGATCGAAAACTCCGTCGAAGACCTCAAGGCGCTCGTCTACGGCAAGCTCCACCGGCTCTACGGCGAAAACCCGCCGGAACTGATTCAAAAGCGTGTGGACACCGAGATGCACGATATTATCTCGTGCCACTACGATGTCATTTACATGTCGGCGCAGAAGCTGGTCCAGAACTCTCTGGAGCACGGGTACCTGGTCGGCTCGCGTGGTTCGGTCGGCTCTTCAATCGTTGCGTTCATGTCCGGCATCACAGAGGTCAACTCCTTCCCGCCGCACTACCGGTGCCCGAAGTGCCAGTTTACCACCTTCGAAGTCCCGGACGACTGCGCCTGCGGCGCGGACCTTCCCGACGCGGTGTGCCCGAAATGCGGCGCGCAGCTCGATAAGGACGGATTCAATATCCCGTTTGAAACCTTCCTCGGCTTCGGCGGCGACAAGGTCCCCGATATCGACCTCAACTTCTCGGGCGAATATCAGGCGCGGGCTCATGCCTACTGCGTCGAGATGTTCGGCTCCGACCATGTCTTCCGCGCCGGCACCATCGGCACGGTCGCCGAAAAAACCGCTTACGGCTACGTCAAAAAATATCTCTCCGAGCGCGACATGACCGTCAGCAAGGCGGAAGAAAACCGGCTTGCCTCCGGCTGCGTCGACGTCAAGCGCACCACCGGGCAGCACCCGGGCGGTCTGGTCGTCATTCCGCAGGAAAACGAAATCTGGGACTTCTGCCCCGTCCAGCATCCGGCGGACGATAAGGACTCCGAGTGGATTACGACGCACTTTGAATACCACTCGATGGAAGAAAATCTTCTCAAGCTTGACATGCTCGGTCACGATGACCCGACCATGATCCGCATGCTTGAGGACCTCACCGGCGTGGACGCACAGAAAATCCCGCTGGACGATAAGGACACGATGTCCATCTTCACCTCCAGCAAGATCCTCGGCTTTGAAAACGACCCGATCCTCGGTCCCGTCGGCTCATGCGCCATCCCGGAATTCGGCACGGGCTTTACCCGCGGCATGCTGCAGGAGACGCAGCCGACGAAATTCGACACGCTCATTCGCCTCTCCGGCTTCTCGCACGGCACGGACGTGTGGCTCGGCAATGCGCGCGACCTGATTTTGTCCAAGACTGCCTCCGTCAACGACGCCATCGGCTGCCGCGACGATATCATGCTGTACTTAATCAAATGTGGTATGCCCGAAAAGCGTTCGTTCAAGATCATGGAGGCTGTCCGAAAAGGGCGCGGTCTTCCCGAGGGCGCGGAGGACGAAATGAAGGCAGCAGGCGTACCGGAATGGTACATCGGCTCGTGTAAAAAGATCAAATACCTCTTCCCGAAGGCGCACGCCACGGCGTATGTCATGATGGCGTTCCGTATCGCGTGGTTCAAGGTCCATGAGCCCCTGGCGTTCTATGCGGCGTATTTTTACCGCAGAAGCCAGAAGGGCGGCTTTGACGCGGCGATGATGACCCACGGCATCGAACTGGTCAAGCAAAAGCTGCAGGAAATCGACGAAGCGGAGGATGCGACGGCAAAGGACGACGACCTCTTTACAACGCTCGAGGTCTGCTATGAATTTTATCTGCGCGGCTTTACCTTCGCGCCCATCGACCTCTACCGCTCGCACGCCACACGCTTTGTAATCGAAGACGGCAAGCTTCTTCCGCCGTTCGTCTCCGTCTCGGGTCTCGGCGAAACCGCCGCCTGGGACATCATGGACGGGCGCGAGGGCAAGACATTTTTGTCCATCGAGGAGTTTTCCCTCGCCTGCCCGAAGGTTTCGAAGACGCACATTGAAAACCTCAAGGCAGCCGGCGCATTCGGGGACCTCCCGGAAACCAGCCAGATTACCCTGTTTTAACCTCAAAAGCCGGAGGCAGACCGCCTCCGGCTTTCGTTTCGACACACAGATTGGCGCGCAAAAAAGAAAAGACACGCATACGCGTGTCTTTTCTGGCGCGGAAGGAGAGATTCGAAGCATATAAATCCAAAGTAATACCAATGTAAAATCAGATTACTGTGTTTTTACTGTGTTCAATCTCTTTCGAGCCTCGGCTCTACGATACCGTGATAATACCCGGCGATTTTCGCCTCGGGGCCGCCGCCGTCCTTGTCAAATAGGAACGCCTTCGCGAGGTCTGCGTAGTATTCCGGCCGGTCGAGGCCGTATTTCTGCGCGACGTCGAAGTTGTCCGAGTACTCCATATTGAGTGCCGCGAACCAAATCCACGGGTCGACGTGCACGCCGATGCTGTTGGCCACAGCCGTGGTCTGCTCGAGCGTCCAGTGCGCGCCCATCGAGCCGTCGTCATTTTCCATGTGCTCTGTCCAGCGCCGCGCGTCGTCCTCGGTAAACGTGGAGGCTTCGGACTCCATCGTGATCTTATCCGCCTTGCACAGCGCGTCCATGAGCATGGTGCAGCTGCCCACGCTTCGGGAGCTCACGGGCTCCGCCATACACGCCTCAAGCGCCTCGCAGAGCTTTGCCTTATAGGCTTTGATCTTGTCCGTCATAGGCTAAGCAAGCTTGAGCAGGCCGGTGCAGAGCTCGACCACATTGCCCGCTGCCGTCGAGTCGGTCGTCGCAATGAGGGTAAAGGTGTGGTTCACGCAGCAGCAGCACCCGGGCAGCGCCAGTTCCGTCTCCGTGTGGATCTCGGTGTTTCCGGTCGCCGGAAGCGTTACCTTGCGCAGCGTGCAGGGCAGCGCGACGCCGTCCATGTACCACTGCAAGGTGATTTCCCCCGCCGCAGACGACGCAATGACCGCGTCCGCTGCCAGGTGGTACAGACCGATCTTTACGGTGTCGTAGCTCTGCGGCTCCACCTGAATGGATTCCCCGGAATTTACGACCTTCGCGCCCGCAAGCGTCAGCACTGTCGCGGCGTTTGCCGCAAGCGTCTGCGGGCTGTTATTAAAATATCGGACGCAAGATTTCAGATACGCCCGATTTCCATTGCCGTTATTACAAGCCATTTAAATTACTCCTTTCAAAATTATGAAAAACGGGGCAATCGCCCCGGATAGTTATATCAGGATGTTTCCGGCTGTTAGCCGCCGCAGCCGCACGGATTGCAGGGCGGGTTCTGATAATACCTGCCCAGCTGGCCGAGGATGTACTGCGACTGCATATAGTCGTTGTTCGCGGCGCGGCTCTGTGCGAGTTCGTCGCGCAGGCGCTGGTTCTCCTGCTGCTGCAAGAGCGTCCGCGTTGCCTCGCCCTCGGCGTGGATGGCGGTCTTGATCTCGCATGCATTGATGCTGGCGTTGTAGTTCACGCCGTCAATCGCGCGGAGAATTTCGCAGCAGCACTTCTGCTGCGCGGAGAAGCCGCCCTCTGTGACAGACTGCAAATCCCGCAGTTCGCCGAGAATGTTGTAGGCGTTGTCCTTGACGGCGCTTGTGACGTCATACGCACTCTGGCGCGTCGCTGCGACGCCCTCGTTGTTCTGGCGTTCCAGTGCGGCAAAGTCAGTGGCGCGCTGCACGTCTGCCTGCGTAGCGGGCGAGCTTTCGCCGCTGCCGCCGAAGCCTCGTCCGGCGAAGAGCAGGAAAAACAGTGCAATGAGAATCACAATGCCCCAGCCGCCGAAGCCATAGTCCTTGTTGTCCATAGATGTCCCTCCTTTCCGTCAGATTTGATAAACGCTTTCGCGTGGTATCACTTAATCTGCCCTATGAGGTCTCCCACGGTTTTGTTTTTGTTCGCCTCGAACCAGTCATTAAACCCCGGCTGCGAGGCAAGGAAACTCAGGACCATCTGCGGACTCTGTCCTTTAAGCGTCGTCATTGCCGTCTGCATCAGCCCGCTCAACACTTTGTTTCCGCTGTTTCCGCCCATCAGCGCCATGATCGGATTTTGCATTTACTTTTCCCTCCAAATTCTCAAGTCTTTCCGCCATACTCTGCATACCTTCTGCGATCTGCTTCAACTGCTCCTGTAACTGGTTTGCTGCCTTTTCTTCTTCGGTCGGCTCCGGAAAAATGCGGAACCTTGCGACGGTTTTTGCCGCCATGCTGTCTGTCCGGATGTAATAGAGCAGATTCTCCGTTTCATGCAGCGCGAGCGCGTTATCGTTCGGCTGCATCTGCAAATTGTTGATGCTTGCCTCGCTGGCGACCGTCAGCACGCCGAGCTTTGGCGGCTGCACTTGCATTTGTGCCGGCTGCGGTCGCGGCAAAGGTTGCATCTGCACCTGCTGCGCGCCGTCCATTTCCCAGCGCCCAGTGTATGGGTTATACGCCATCGTGCGTCCCTCCTTATGCTCCCATTGTACCGGAGCGCAGATTTTTAAGGGTGGCGCGAACGTGCGGGAATGTGAAGTTGCGTGAAATACGAAAATCCCCGGTGCCGTAGTCTGGCACCGGGGATTTCATATCATATGCAGTTTTCGTGCTGTCTGCCGCGCTCTGGTATAGATTCCTGGCAGGCGTCTTGACAGTGTGCTGCGCTCCATGCACAGCTCGACGGCAACGTCGATCTGCGGGAGTTTCCCCACGATGTAGCGGCGCACGATCTCGGCGTCCTGCCTGCTGTATCCGGTCTCCTCTATGACGCGCTCCCACTCGCTGTGCAGCAAACCGGACAGATCTTCGGGTATATTGACTCTCGCGCTCGCCAAAGGCGTCCCTCCTTCCGGCAGAGCGCGGCGGGCAGCTTACTTATCAAACACGCCGGTCCGGTCGAGAATCACAAGCATGCGCACGTTGTCTTCCGACAGGTCCAGCGTCAGGTCCTCTCCCTCTCCGCCTTTTCCTTTGAGCAAGCCCTTTGCAATGAGCTTGTCCAGCGTCGCGCGGTAGAGCGTGTTGTTGACGTCTCTCAGTTTTTCGTAGCGCACTTCCGTCGCCTCCTCGAGTAGATTTTTAAATTTTGCCCATGCCGCCTCGTCGACCATCGGCGCGGGGCATTTTTTTAAACTCACGTCGTAGTGGCGCACGACGTATCTGACGTTCGGCAGATGCCTTTTGAGCTGCGCGTACAGCTCAGCTGCATGCCGCTGCGTTTCCTCCGGAATGTAATACGCGCCCCGCTCGTCGGTGTGGCTGACCATCTCGATGGACACGGAGTTGTAGTTGTTCACCAGCTGCCCATACGGACCCTTGCTCCCGTCTCCGACGGACCACGCGACGGTATCGAGCGGTACGCACTCATACGCCGTCGACCCTTCGTCTACGACGTAGTGCGCCGAGGCTTTGCGCCCCTCGCTGCCGCCCTCAAAATAGCGGGCGTTTCCCTTTGCCGTCGCCATTGAGCCGACGTTTGCGGTGTAGTGCATCACAATCGCGGTGATGGCGGAGAGCTTTCGCTTTCCGCCGTGCCACTTTGCGCGGATGGAGCTGTCAATCTCCATCTTCCTTGACCTCCGGTAGACCGGCGACCGAGGTCAGCAGGCTCAAAACGCCCGCCAGCGCGGACGCCGAAGCGACGGCAATCCAGTTGACCTCGTTCAGCAGTGCCGACGTGCCAATCGTTGCGACTGCTGTCTGTGCTACGGTTTTGATTGCGCGGATGCCCGCGGCTTTCCACCATTTTGCGTTCATATGTAGTTCTCCTTTCAAATTTCGCGCCTTGCGGCGTGGTTTTTTCTCAGTGAATCCCGATCTGTGCGATTGCCCAGCCGACTAAGCCTGCGACAATTGCTGTGACTGCGGCTTTGATCAAGCCCTCCCAGCGGCTGGCGGGGACGCTCTGGAGCTGCTTGACGGCGGTGTCCATGCTGTCTACCTTGCTGTTCATGGTCTTCATCTGCTCCGCCATGACGGCGACGGACTTCGACAATTCCTGCAAGGCTTTGTTGTCGGACTCCAGATCGACAATGCGCCGCTCGTTTCCTTTTGCCAGCTTCTCCACCACTGTCAGGCGGTGTTCCATATCTACTTCATTCATCTCGGCTCCTTTCCCGCCTTGCGGCGGCTGTTATTCTTCCACATCCCACGCCTGCGGGTATTCTGCGAGACTATATGCTGTATCTTGGTTAGCTTTGGTGAACTTACCGTCTTGCACGGCCCATTCCCCTGCCTTGTACACGTCGTGCGCGCCCGTTGGGTGTACGAAATTCCGCGCCGTCTCGCGTGACGTGCCGTGGAACGGCCTGTTAAACGTATACCATGCAGAATTTCCGGGCTTGATATCCGGGTAAACCGCATTGTCGTAGTTCTGGAAACATTCCCATACGTCTCCGTCTACAGAGAAAATGTCTCCGGCAACGTGTTTGCCTGGCATCCATTCATCATAGAGCGCCGAACACATAATGATTTCATCCGCCGTTGTGGGCTGCTTGCCCGCCATGAGCAGGCGCACGGCGTTTGCCGTGGAAACGGTTAAGTCGTATTCAACCTGTGCCGCCACGACCGGCTGCGGCTCCGGCAGCGGGATATTCGTCAGTAGCCAGCTGCCGTCTTTGATGTCCTGCCGGAGATAATCGATCGGTACGAACGTCCGCAGCTCGAAGCCGTTGTCCGCGAAGACCACGACGGGACCGGTCAGCGTCGTCACCCCCGAAAGAGAATCGCCCGTAAACCGGACCGAGCCGGAGGTGCTGTATACCCGGACGTTCGCGTAGGTTTGATTATTGTGTGTGATGTACATTAAATAACCCCCTAAATCAATTTTCCGTGATGGTGCAGGTCGGTGTCCACACAACGTTGCCGTTTCCGTCATATGTTTTCTTTTGTTCGAACAAAATGCGTGTGTTTGTTGTGGCTACAAATTCGTAAGTACCTTCTTTTTCGTTTGATACAGTTACACCGTTCAAAATAACGTTGCCGCGGCTGTTTCGTGCCTTATATGATATGGTGATCGGAACTTTACTTCCAGAATGAAACGTCAGTGCTGCAGCATCCGTTAGTTTTTCGCCGTTAACTACGGCATACATGGAATAGGTACTGCTGTAAGAAACAGGGACGCTCAGAATTACCATGAATTTGCTGGGAAGTCCCCTTCGTAAAAACATTCCCATTGATGCACCCCCTAGAAGCAGAAGCAAAATGGCACGCCAAGCGCAGCGCCGCCCCGGATAGTTCCCTTAGTGCCGGCGGATGATACGAAGATAAAATTTGTGGTGCCGTTTATAGACGGGGAACGTGTCCACCATCTGGATTCCGCGCCGTCTAGCATTTTTATTTTGCTTCCGTTTTCTTTGTAATACTGATATTGTTTACCTTCGCCTGGCGCGGAAGAATCAACATCACCAAACACTTCCACATCGCTTGGAAAAAACAGTTTGTCTGCCGTTGTTACGATGGTGGTGCTTTTGTTGCCCGCAGATGTCAGTTTATTCACATTCTGGATGCCATTTTGCACTTCCAGCGGCAATTGAACCAAGATGGCAGGAAGATGTGTTTGCCGCATGGCGCAGCCAGCCCAACCGTTTCTGTTTGTGTTGCTGCCCTCCATTTCGTTTTTTCCGTAGCAGTCGTGCAACTGGAAGGTAAACGGGGCTTTGCCGAAGCCATCGGAATAGTCGTCGTGATTGATACCGATAATGTCAACCAGATAGTCCGTGGAGCCAATCATCATCGCCTTCTGATCTCCAATCTTCCACGTTGAGGGGACAACCTTTTTCTGGCAGATAGCAATGATCTGTTCCCAGGTATTATCCGAAAAATTTGCCTCATATGAAGGCTTAATTCCAGTAAACCATCTTGGGCTCCTTCCGCTCATCCGAACACCACCACCTTCACGGGGACATTCACCGTCGGCGCTTTGCCGATGCACTGCGCGGTCAAAGAGTTCGCGCCAGTTACGTAGTTGTGGATGAGTGCGAAGCCCTCCAAAAGTGCAGCGTCCGCGTCCGGGTCCGTGCCCGAGAGCGCCACGTCCCACTGCGGGTCAACGTCATAAGAAGCTTTCAACCCCGTGATCGTGATCGTCTGCGCCTGGTAGCCGTGCGAATCCGCAGCCCAGCCCGAGGCAAGCAGCGTGCCGGTGTACTGTTTGATGTTCATAGGCTCATACACTCCTGTAATCAGCTCGCCCGCCGCGTTGTGCGCCGTCTTTCCCTTGAGAAGTGTCTCCGGCGTTACGGTGTCGGCGGTCAGGTCAAGCTTGACTTCGCCGTTAAGGGCGACTTTGTTGACTGCCATCTCAGCCTCCGATCTGGAGCGTCTGCCCTCCTGCGGCGTTGTCGGTGTAGGTGACGGGAATCGCCGCGACAGTCACCTGCGACAGATAGTCATACGTCTCATCCGGCGTCACGACCTGCTCGGAAAAGCTCGGCGTGACGTTCTTGTTTGCCTGTGCCTTGACCGCCTCGCCGCCGTAGCTGCCCACCACGCCGAGAATGGTAATGCCGGACTTGATATTGCCTGGGATAATCTTTGCCTTTTCCGTGGGCTTGATGCGCGACTTGCCGGAGCCGTCGTGGAAGCCCATCGGAATAGCAGGCTCGTCGTCCTTGTCGGCGATGTCCAGCGTCTGGCCGCCGTTGTCCGGCATAGTGCCGGTAAGCTTCGAGCCTCGCGCGTAAAATGTCTTATCCTTAAGCACCTCCGCCACGGCGGCGGTCGCGTCCTGCGAGTTGACGTCAAACTCATTCGAGCCCACAATCGGCGCGCCAGACTTGTCGTGCGCGGTTACGCCCTTTTTGAGATCGCTCGGGACGATGGTATCCGCCGACAGGTCGAGCTTTACCTCCGTCCCCACAACGATTTTGTTTACGTACTTGTTTGCCATATGCTCACTCCTAACTGTTCATATACTCGTCGCCCATGATGAGCGTCAGCCCACCGGCGGCGTTGGATACTTCATACTGCGGGATTTTTGCAACGTTCACGTCGCGGGACAAAAGCCGGTTTCTGGTCGGCAAGACCACCGGCTCGTAAGTCTTCGGCGTTACGTCGTATACGCCCTCATACGGCTTGCTATCTCCCGTGTAAACCACCTTCGCCGGGGCGATCTTCATCTTGATTTCCGGCTGGGAAAGCGTCATTTTAATCATATCCCGCCTCCTTGAGTAGGTCCTTGACCGGCGTCGAGACAATATCCGCCGCCTGCGGATTGCCGTCCGCATCCGTCAGCGCCAGCTGGAGCCGTGCGCTCTTGCCGGGGTCGAGCTGCATCGCGTCGGCAAAGGGGATGATGACAAGCAAATGCGTCTGATCTACGACCTGCGGCGCGTACTCAAAAAACAGCTCGCCCTGCTTGAGCCAGAACTGGAGCTTCGTTGCCTTCGTCAGATCCGCGCCCGTCACTTCCACCGAAAGCGCATTTTGAATTTTTTCGCGCATGGTATCACCCTCCTAGTTTTTGCCACAAGCCAATCTTAATCAGCGCATTTACAACGTCTTGCAATGCTGAAATCTGGTTGGAACTGTTGATCGTTGTGTAAAAGGCATACTGGCGGACTGTCTCAGATGCGTCGTATAGGCTTAAAAAATGGTTTGATTTTGAATTTAAAGCACCAGCGTAAAGAGCCGAAAAACGGTTATTTTCTGCACCAAGTTTCACATTCCCAGTCGGGACAAGGTTTCCGTTTTCATCAAGTGTGATTTTGTAGGACCCGTTAACAAGCTCAGAAACTGATGCGGAAGACCCTCCACCGCCGGTAGAAGGAGCGCCGACCACATATTCGACAACATAGCTTCCGCTGATCCTTGCAACTTTCACGCGATCTCCAGACTGAAACGCAACAGAAGTGTTGCATTTGTAATGCTTCTTCGTTGCTGTGGTCTGCCCATCAAAAATCAAGGTGAGTCCGTCTTCAAAGACAGCATCAACCGTAGCGAGCTGGGCATCAGATGGCAGGTCTTCTTCAATGGCAGCCGCTTCTGTAATTCCATCAATCATGCAATCACCGTCCTTTTTGCTGTGTGTTTCATAAATTCGCCTGGCGTCATTGTGATGTACCAGGCGGTTTCCTCGAAAATCCCGCCCATGTCCTTGTGGCCGAGAGACAGAATATCGCCCGCGCCGTGTCCGCCTTCGGCCAGCGTCTCAAACGTTACAACCCTATGGCTGAACAGGGACTGGAAGCATATGTCGTCCACATAGGCTTGCAGAGCCTCCTGCGAGGCGATGTTGTCAACCTTGAGTAGCTGCGTGATGCGCTGGCCGCGGCGGAAAACAGACGTTGCGCTGGACGGATTGTTGTTTTCTGCCCTGGCTACCAGCGGAGCTTCCAGATCCGGATTGCTGCAAATGGCGACGAAGACGTTCGGTGCGCTGAAAACGTCAAATTCCTGCGTCAACTCCGGAGAAACGGGCGCACACAGAATTACGTCCTCTGCACTGTACGACCATTTGATATTTGCGGCGGAGGCCTGTGCGACCGGCTCCAGATGCGCTACACCGTTGCCGTCAAACCAGATCTGCTTATAATTGATCTCGTCCAGCAGTTGGTTGACGATCGTCAGATACGGAGTGCCTTCCTGCCAGTCCTCTCGGTCAGTTTGCAGAATAGCGTCGGTCGGTGCAGCGACCACAAGGCCGATTCCAGCTTCAATAAGAAGCTCCTCTATTTTGGTGAGATAGGCAGTCCCAGCTGGGATGTGCATAATGCCTTCCGTCGTCATGGTCTGAAGCATCCAGCACCGGTCATAAGCAGATTCTTCCGGCGGCCGGTAGAGCTCGTCGATCGTGCAGTGCAGCGCCGCCGCCAGCTCCGGCAGCTGCGCCGCCCGCGGGAAGGCCGCGCCGGACTCCCACTTTGCAATCGTGCTGCGCTCGACCTTGAGCAGATCGGCAAGCTCAAACTGCTTGAGCTTCGCGCGTTTGCGCATGTAAGCTAAACCTTTCGTAGATATCCCTCCTTTTGACTTCCCTTCGCCCGTGTGGTAAGATGCAGGCGGAAGGAGGTGAATGTAGTGAACAAAATCAAAGAATTGCGGACGGCGCAGAACCAGACGCAGGAAGACCTTGCTCAAGCGCTCAAAATCGATGTGAGGTTGATTGAGCAATACGAAAACGGGGCTTCCGAACCGTCCGCCGAAACGCTCGAAAAAATCGCGAAGTATTTCCATGTCCCGACCAGTCGCGTTTCAGGGCTCCCCGAGGTCAGCACGACACTCCAGCGTATGCGCCCGTCCACGCTTGCCGATGCAACGAAGATACGGCAAGAGGATGATGTGGCTGCCGTGAACGTGCTTCTTGGAGAGGGCTGGAAACTGCTGCATATCGGCGAGGATATGAAGCGTGAGCCGTCTGGGAGCGGTCGATGCTATGTGGTGTATACGCTCGGTTGGTTTGGAGCGCCGCAGGCCGCAAGAGACGAGCTGAGCACGGAAGAATCTCTGATCTTCCTCTAAGCGTCAGTCGCTTTCATACCCGTGTTTGAACAGTTCTCTCTTATTCACGCCAGAGAGCAGGATCGCGAGGTTCCGAATTTCGCGGGTAATCATGAGGATTTCCCCGATGTCCGTGAGCTCCGCCGAACGCTCGGAAAGCTGCTGGATTTGCTTTTCGAGCGTCTCGCGGACGCTGAAGCTTTCAGCCTCGTTAGGTTTCATTTCTATCACCTCCGTTCGCGTGGAGTTACTTCTCGTAGATATCCCTCCTTTTGACTTCCCTTCGCCCGTGTGGTAAACTCTGGGTAGAAGGGGGTGTGATTTTTGGATAGTGCTTTGACAAAAGACGCTGAGAAGATGCTTGCGCAAATTTACAAGACATATCTCGAGCGCCGCAAGAGCGGCGTACAGAAGCGCGAAGCTAAGAACTTCACAGTGCTTGAAAACTGGCCTCCAGAGTACGAAGGAGAATGGCTTTCCACGGATGCCAACGAGACAATGAACGAGCTGCAGCGCATCGGGTTCATCAAGAAGGGGTTCGACCGCAAGTTCGTGCTTTGTGATGAGGCCATCATCTACATGGAAGGCCGCTTCAAACGTGGGCTCAGCGATGTGGCTGACTTCCTGTCCAAGCTCTTATCTGCGCTTCCGTTCCTATGACCAGCTGTCTTCGTATCCGTCTATCGTGATCTTTCTGGTACAGACCCGGATTGAGACCTCCGGGTCGGTCAGAGGATCTGCGATGACGTTGACGCTTTTCGCGCCCGGGATCTCAATGCCGTTGATGAGCGCGCGCCCGTCTTCCGTTACGAGAAGCTCTTCGATTCCTGCCGATCCGTCCGGCTGAAAATCCTCATAAGCGGTATAGCCCTGAATCGCGATCCTGCCGGCATAAACATAAATCGTAACCGATGTTTCTAAGTCAGGGTTCATGCTGGCTTCACAGCGCAGGACGGAAGGAATGTTAATGCCGTCGACCAGAACTTGCTGGTCTCGCGTGATGCGAACCTCGTTCGCAGGTTTCATTTCTATCACCTCCGTTAACGTGGAGTTACTTCACATTTATTAGTATAGGTGAAGTTTTTTCAATTGTCAAGATATTTTTGCGCAAATTTTTCCCACGATATTTACTTGTGATTGTTTTTCACTATAATAAAGACAGGTGATGTCTATGAGAAACTTCAAAAAGTACCGCCAGTTGAACAAAGAAAAGCAAACCGACGTTGCAAACTGGCTGGGAATCGACCGAAGTACTTATTCGAAATACGAGGCCGGTACGACCGAGCCGCCTTTCAGTACCCTTGTTCGGCTGGCTGAGCACTGGAATGCTTCTGTCTACGATCTCATGGGCTACGAAGACGAAAAAAGCCCCGCCGGACGGTTGCCCGGCGAGGTGATTGGTGCGGCGCAAATGCTTATGTCCTTAGATGTGACTACGAGGCAGAGGATGATTGATCTGCTTGAGACGCTTCACACGCAGCAGCAAGCGCAGAAATAAAAATCTTCCAGCGTTCGTCATCTAATTCCCGCATCATGGTTATAAGTTGTTCTGTCATAAGCCACATCCTTTCGCGCACTTTTTCTTTGTTCTTATTGTAAGGCAAGCATTCTATGTTTACAATTGGCAAATTCTACAAATTGCGTGCAACACTTTTCTATGAGGTTTTCTTGAAAAGAGGTATGATATGAACGATACGATTGGACAACAGGACTACAGGCAGTTTACCAAGCCGTCAGAGCTGCACAAGGCAATCAACATGCTTCGTGGCATCGTCGCAGGCATTTCTTCCAGCGGTGATGTAAACGAATTAGAGCTTGCCGAGCTGTCAAACTGGTGTATCCTGCACTCTGGGCTGAAAGATCGCCATCCGTTTTCAGAGATCATCCCGGTCGTAGAGGCAGCCGTCAAGGATGACCACATTGATGAGGAAGAACGTAAGAATATTCTCTGGCTCTGCAATAACTTTGCGGATAATTCCAGCTATTACAGCATCCTCACCTCCTCCGTTCAGTTCCTGCATGGGCTGATTCACGGTATTATGGCAGACGCAGAGATTGGCGACAGCGAAATTCGTGCGTTGTCTGCATGGCTCGATACGAACGAATACCTGCAAGGTACATATCCTTTTGACGAGCTGAACTCCATGCTGCATACGATTCTGGAGGACGGCGTAGTCACAGAAGACGAACGAAACACGCTGCTTGCGTTTTGCAGCAATGTCGTTGACTTCAAGGAGTCTGTGAACCTCAACGATCCTGACTTTGAAGAGCTGCGCCGCAAGTACTCGGTTGCTGGTATCTGTGCCTACTGCCCGGAGATCACGTTTGAAGGCAAGCGCTTCTGCTTTACCGGCGAGTCTTACCGCGCGACGCGGGCGGAAATGACAAAAGATGTTGAGGATTTGGGCGGAAGTGCGAAGTCTTCCGTATCCACCAAGACAGATTATCTTGTAGTCGGCAATGCCGGGAATCCGTGCTGGGCGTATTCCTGCTATGGCCGAAAAATTGAGGAAGCCATGACGCTTCGTCGAGAAGGCGCGAAAGTCCAGATCGTAAACGAGACGGACTTCTGGGATGCCGTTTGGGACGCGCAGGCAAATCTGAAGCAATAATCAGGAGGCAAACCGTGGGCGAAAAGCTGTTTCGCGTGGGCGACTACATAGACGAGTTCAATGCGCTCACGGGGCAGGAACTTCCCTGCGGCGAGATCATGCAGTCAGCCGGTCTGGCCGTGCACGTCCAGAAGCATCATCCGGATGAAACCGGGAACGTCGCGCTGGTTCCGTCCATCATCGCGGAGCCGGACTACGTCGGGCACAACCCAAAGGAGCCGGGAAGCGTCGAGCTCGTCAAGGCGCTTGACGCAAACGTGATGGTCTGCGTGAAGCTGGACGCGAAAAACGGATATCACTATGTCGCCAGCGTCTACGAGATCAGCTCCGGCAAGCTGACGAACCGGCTCAACAGCGGCCGACTGAAAAAATTCAAAGAAAAGTAACAAAGCAGAATATTGACATCAGGAAATATTTGTGGTTTAATTTAGGCATCAGAACATATACTGTTCTAGGACGTTGAGGTCGGAAATGGCTCCCGACACTCCCGAAAGGGAACCTGAGATGCAGGATACGCCGCCCTGCCGATGTCCAACAAAGTGGAGATGCCTTGTGCGTCTCCGCTTTTTTTGTGTCCGATTTGGACACCGCGTCACGGATGGGGGCATCTTCGTTCCGTTTGTTCGCCCCGCCGTCGTGCCACTGACGGCGGGGCTTTTGGTTTGCTGCAAGCAGTGTGGGAGCCGCCTGTGAGTCTATGCTATCAGTTTTTGGATAAGCCTTCCAGCCGTTGATCTAGGCTTTTATGACCCATTACAGATGGTTTTTGCAAGGGGGGATGTTTTTTTTGGATAAGCAACTATGGGAAGTTTGCCGCGAAAAATGGCAAAATCTGCGCCCACGCAAAACATACCAGGACATTGCCGACGAATCCGGCGTTTCGGTCAACGCTGTGGCGCAGTTTCTGCGCGGCGAGACAAAGAATACCTATGTTCAGACTGCCGCGCCGATCTGCAAGTCGCTGGATGTGTCCATTGATGACGTATACGAAATCAAATGCCATGGACAGCCGGAACAGCCGGACGAAATCCAGCAGGAACTAGCGCACGCGAATCAGATGCTGCGGGTCTATGCGCGTGGGCTTCGCGTTCGAACCGGTATTATTTTTGTTTTGTGTGCCGTTTTGACGCTGGCGTTGGCTGCGCTGATTATCGACCTGCGCAACCCGAACCTCGGCTGGATTCGCACCGCCTTGCGCGTCTGTGTCCAAGTCTGACACGGGAGGTTTGTATGGCGATCCCCAAGTACTACGTGCGCCCGGATGGGCTGCATGAGACGATCATCAAAATAAACGGCAAGCGCAAAGCCTTCCGCGGCCGAACCGACCGCGAGGTCTGGGAGAAGGTCAAAAGCTACCGCGCCGACGTGGCCGCTGGGAAGACCGAGACCTTTGAGAACGTAGCGCACGCCTGGTGGAACGAGATCGAGCCGACGCTAGCCGACAACAGCTACAAAAACTACAAGCCCGCCTACAATCGGGCAATCGCTGAGTTTGGCAAAGCGGACGTCTCGTCGATCACAGCGAAGGACGTGGAGAAATACATCAACTGCTTTGCCAAAACCTACGCCAAAAAGACCGTTACCACGCAGCGCCAGATCATCCGTCAAATTCTCAACAAGGCCCAGCGCGAAGGGTACATCGCCTACAATCCGGCTGACGCCGTTCTACTGCCGAAGAACCTGCCGCAGGCAAAGCGCCGCGCGCCCGGTCCTGCGCAGATCAAACTAATCAAAAAGAGCCTCGACAAAACGTTCGGGCTCTTTGCGTATCTGATCTATTACACCGGCTGCCGCCGAGGGGAAGCGCTTGCGCTGCGCTATGAGGATATCGACCGCAAGGCGAAAAAGGTCCGAATTAACAAGTCCGCCTACTACATTGGCGCGCGTCCGTATATCAAAAGCCCGAAGACAGAGGCAGGTGACCGCGTCGTTCCGCTTTTGTCGGCGCTGGCCTCTGCCCTGCCCAATAAAAAGCATGGGTACATTTTTTCTGACGATGGCGGCGAAAGCCCGCTGATGAACCATCGCGTCACAAGATTGTACGCCGCCTACCAGACCGAGAGCGGCGTCACGGTCACACCGCATGAGATCCGACATGGTTACGCGACCGCGCTGCACGACGCGGGCGTGGATTATAAAACCGCCCAGACGCTCCTCGGTCACGCGCAGCTATCGACCACAATGGACATTTACACCGATGTACTAGACAACACGATCGATGAGGCAGCAGCAAAGATGGACCGTAATTTTTGACTGTGTTTTTTCTGTGTTCACAGGCGCGTATTTTGGCGCTAGGATATGCTAAGTCTTGCTAGACTATTTTAGTCAAAAATTAAAAACATTTTTCGCATAAAGTTCGGCGTTCGGTTGTTGAAATTCCTAAATATGCAAACAAAAGCACCTGAGAATCATTTTCTCAGGTGCTTTCATTTTGGCGCGGAAGGAGAGATTCGAACTCTCGCTCGCTTTTTAGACGACTACTCCCTTAGCAGGGGAGCCCCTTCGGCCTCTTGGGTACTTCCGCAGGTCGAACTCTGGTATCATATAAGGGAAAGAATTGGCGGAGAGAGTGGGATTCGAACCCACGGCACATTGCTGTGTCACTGGTTTTCAAGACCAGCTCCTTAAACCGCTCGGACATCTCTCCGAATACCGACTCTAAAGCCGGGTATTATCTTACCATACGCTGCCCGCTTTGTCAATCGATTTTCGCCGGAATTTGAAATCCCGCACGTAAAATTGCTTGCGGGCGCTTGACAGAGGTGCTATACTTATGTTCGGAAAAATAAAAACAGAAGGTGTTTTTTGTATGACAAAAATTGATATTTACTCCGGTTTTCTCGGCGCCGGCAAAACGACGCTCATCAAGAAAATGATCAAGGAAGCGTACCACGGGCAGAAGCTCGTTCTGATCGAAAATGAGTTCGGTGAAATCGGCATTGACGGCGGTTTCCTGCAGGAAGCCGGCATCAACATCACCGAGATGAACTCCGGCTGCATCTGCTGCTCGCTGGTGGGCGATTTCGGAAGAGCGCTCAAAAAGGTCATCTCCGAGTATCACCCCGACCGCATCCTCATCGAGCCGTCGGGTGTCGGCAAGCTCTCCGACGTCATCGGCGCCGTGCGCAAGGTCACGACCGACGATGTGACCCTCGGCAACTTCGTCACCGTTGCCGACGCCACGAAGTGCAAGATGTATATGAAGAACTTCGGCGAGTTCTACAACAACCAGATTGAAACCGCCAACACCATCATTCTCTCGCGCACGCAGAATGTAGATGAAAAGAAGCTCGACGAGTGCGTCAAGCTCCTCCGTGACCACAACCCCAACGCCGTGCTTGTCACCACCCCGTGGGATCAGCTGACCGGTGAGCAGCTGATGGAGGCGATGGAGCAGAAAACCTCCATCGCGATGGAGCTGGAGGAGCTGGAAAAAGAAGCGCACGAGCATCACCATCATGACCACGACGAGGACGATGCGTGCGACGATCCGGACTGCACCTGCCACCACCATCACGACAACGAAGACGGCGAGCATGAGCATCATCACCATCACCACCATGACGATGATGACGAAGACGAGGAGCATGAGCATCATCACCACCATCACGACCATGATGACGACGACGAATGCGACGATCCGGACTGCGCCTGCCATCACCATCATGACGACGAGGACGACGAGCACGAGCATCACCACCATCACCACGGGCACGACGCCGACGAGGTCTTCGTCAGCTGGGGCGTGGAGACGCACAAGAAGTTCACAACCGAGCAGATCGAGGGTATCCTGAAGCAGCTGGAAGACGCCGCGCAGTACGGCATGGTTCTGCGTGCCAAGGGCTACGTTGCATCCAACGATTCTGACCGCTGGATTCACTTCGACTACGTGCCCGGCGAGAGCGATATCCGCGAGGGCGGTGCCATGGTCACGGGCCGTGTGTGCGTAATCGGCTCGAAGCTGAACGAAAGCGCCATCGCTTCGCTCTTCGGAGCTTAAGGAGGAGCTATGCCGAGCAACATTCCGATGTACGTCTTCACGGGCTTTCTGGAGTCCGGCAAGACGAAATTCATTCAGGAGACGCTGGAAGACGAGCGCTTCAACGCAGGCGAAAAGACGCTGCTGCTGGTCTTCGAGGAGGGCGAGGAGGAATACGACATCTCCACCTACCCCTCTCAGAACGTCTATATTGAAACCCCGTCATATGAAGAGCTGAGCGAAGAGTTTCTGGAGAATCTTCGCAAAAAGCACCATGCCGAGCGCGTGATTGTCGAACTCAACGGCATGCATCAGGCTGCGGACTTCTATCTCAAAACGCCCGACACCTGGCAGATTGCACAGGAGGTCATGTTTGCTGACGCCAATACGTTTTTGTCCTACAACCAGAACATGCGCCAGCTGACGGTCGACAAACTTGCAGGCGCGGAGCTTGTGGTCTTCAACCGGATGGCGCCCGGCACGGACGTGATGCCCTTCCATAAAATCGCGCGCGCGGTCAACCGCCGGATTGACATTCTCTATGAGTTCACCGACGGCACGACAAAGCAGGACGATATCGAAGACCCGCTGCCGTTCGATCTGAACGCGCCGGTTGTGAAGATCGAGGACGAGGACTACGCGCTGTTCTACCGCGACATCACCGAGGAGCCGGACAAATACAAGGGCAAGACCGTCGAATTCAAGGGTCAGGTTGCAAAGCTCCGTCGGGAAAAAGAGGGCATGTTTGCCCCCGGTCGGTTCGTCATGACCTGCTGCGAAGCGGATATCACGTTCATGGGCATTCCGTGCCGCTTTGTCGGTGCGGATGGTCTCAAGCCGAGATCGTGGGTCACGGTCAGAGCCGAGGTCGAGGTGCGCTACCACAATCTCTACCACGGCGTGGGACCGATTCTGAACGCCATCTCCATCGCCCCCGCAGAACCTGCGCAGCAGCAGGTGGCAACCTTCTGATACTGTAACAAAAGCACCTCCGACTTACGGTCGGAGGTGCTTTTTTGTCTTTGTCGGGAATCGATCAGCTTATCTCAGGAAAGCTTCTGCGCAAACGCCGCCAGCGCGGATAAGCCGTCTTCGAGTGTCTTTTTGTCGCAGGCGTAGCCGATGCGCATGCACTTCGGCTGCTCGAAGCAGTCGCCCGGCGTGACGAATGCACCCGTCTCGTCATACAGCCGCTCGCAGAATTCATACGACGGCACATCAAAATCATAGTACACCAGCGCCGTCGTGCCAGCCTGCGGCTTTGTATAGTAAAAATGCGGATTTTCCGCAATCCAGCCGTCCAGCACCGCAAGATTCTCGCGGACAATCGCCCGGTTGCGCCGCAGCAGCGCATCCGCGTGATGAAGCGCCAGCGCGGAAACCGCGTCGTCAAACATGCCGCAGCTGATCAAATTATAGTCGCGGTGCGACAAAAAGGCGCGCAGCGCAGCTTTGTCGTGCGTGGCAATCCAGCCCATGCGAAGCCCCGCCAGAGAGAAAACCTTCGACATGCTGCTGACCGAAATGCCCTTGTCATACAGATCGACAATCGACTCGCACCAGCCGTCGACCTGCGTCAGATTGCGGTAGACCTCGTCGCAAAGGACATACGCATCGACGCTTTTTGCGATTTCCACAATCTGCCGCAAAAGCGCCCCGGACATCAGCGCGCCCGTGGGATTGTTGGGGTTGTTGACGCAGATCAGCTTTGTGTTCACATCCACCAGCGACCGCAGCTCCGCCAGATCCGGCAGGTATCCGTTTTCCTGCCGCAGGTGCATGAGCCGCACGTCTGCGCCGATTGCCTCCGGGATGGAATACATCTGCTGATACGCCGGCATAATGCTTACAACGCCGTCTCCGGGCGAGACGAGCGAGCAGAATACATGGTAATTCGCGCCTGCCGCGCCGTGCGTCGGAACAACTTCCGAAGGGGTCAGGCTTTGATACAGCCCACACACGCCCTCGCGCAGCGCCTCGCTTCCGACGATATCGCCGTAGGTCAGCCGGCGCGCGCAGAAGTGCTCCAGAAACGCCTGCCGGTCTTCGCTGCAAAGCGCGAACAGCTCGTCCAGACTCACCGAGTCCACGCACGTCTCGGCGATATTGTACCGCGCGCCGTCTTCATAGGCGTTCATCCATTCTTCTACTGCAAAGGGCTTGATGTTCATCGTGTCGCTCCTCGTTGAAACAAAAGATGGTTCCTGTTTTACATCCCTTTCTCCGGAAAGTCAAGTCTTTTTCCCGTTTCGCGTGCCATCTTGCCGTTCTTTGCTTTGCACCGGTTTTTTTGCTTTGTGCAGATGTACCTGAATTTTTTTGTGGATTCTCCCGTTTTTTCCAATTTGCACAATTTATAGTTGACAGCGGGACTGGTTTTATATTATATTGGACAGGTAGAAACCACCTGCGCAGCCAAGACTCTTTTATCTGGCACAGCAAGTGCATATCGCCGGATGAAGCGTTCAGGAGAGCGCGCACAGCGTTGGTGCGCCACCGAAGGGGCTCGCGCAAGGAACTCTCAGGTAAATGAACTGATCGTGGACGGGACTCTGGAAAGCTGCATCGCAGCACCGAAGAAGCAATCCCTCCGGGGAGAATCTTTCAGGTTACACAACAGAGCGCGCCTTACGTTGGCGCGCTCTGTTGTGCTTTCTGTCTCCAAACGCAGCAGAACGGGCTGCCCGCCGCGCGATCAACGCAAGAAGTTTTTCCCTCGCAGATACCAACGCAACTTTATATCATAAGGAGGAAACTATGAGCGAACTGAAACGGACGATTTTGTATCAGGCACATCTCGACGCAGGCGCGACAATGGTCGACTTTGGCGGCTGGGATATGCCCATCCAGTACCCGGAAGGCATCATCGCAGAGCATCTCTACTGTCGCCGTCACTGCGGCATCTTCGACGTCTCCCACATGGGCCGTATCGATGTTGAGGGTCCCGACCAGGTGGCATTCCTGCAGCACGTTCTGTCCAGCAACGTTCTGGCGCTGGATCTCAATCAGGCGCAGTACTGCATCATCCCCGATGAAAACGGCTACGCCATCGACGACGCTTACCTCTACCGCTTTGAAGAAGGGAAATATTTCCTCGTCATCAACGCCGGCAACATCGACAAAGACTGGGCGCATCTGACGAAGCAGGCGGAAAAGTTTGATGTCAAGCTCACCAACGTCTCCGACAAGTACGCGGCAATTGCCGTGCAGGGTCCGGAGTCGAAGGAAATGCTCATGAAGCTCGCAGGCGGCAAGCAGCTGACCCCTGAGAACGTCAAGAACGCGCTGAATACGCTCACCATGGAAGGCAAGCCAGTTCGTATCGCGAAGACCGGCTACACCGGCGAGCCCATCGGCTACGAGCTGTACTGCAACTCGGAAGACGCCCGGTACTTCTGGGACCGTCTGATCGAGCTCGGCGCAAAGCCCACCGCGCTCGGCGCGCGCGACACCACCCGTATGGAAGCGTCGCTGCCGCTCTACGGTCATGAGATGGGCGAGTGCGAGATGGGCGGCGAGATTCAGATCTACGCTGTGCCTCTTGCAAAATTTGCCGTTTCGTTCGCACCGGAAAAAGGCGACTTCATCGGTCGCGAGCCGCTCAAGAAGCAGTTCGAGGCAATGAAGAAAATCATGAATCGCGACTATTCCTCGATCGAGGACCTGCCGTACCGCATCCAGCCCATCTATCTCGAGGGCAAGGGCGTTCTGCGTAAGGGCTTCCCGATCTACTGCAAGGACGCATGGGCAGAGGGCAAGCAGATCGGCTATGTCACCTCCGGCACCATGATTCCGTACTACAAAACCCGCGGCGAGGGTCTGGAGACCGTCTTCACCGAGGAGACCGGCAAGCGCTCGATCGGTCTTGCCTACATGGACAGCCGCATCTGCCAGGACTTCGACATTGAAATCGATATCCGCGGCAAGCGTCAGCCCGCCAAGGTCGTCGGCTACCACATCCGTCAGGACGCGGCGCCCTATGTCCGCCCGATTCTGCCCGATGTGAAGCTCGAAACCGCCGCTCCCAGCGCAGATTCCTATCCGGAGAAGATGAAGAACCTCATTGCTGCCGCAAAGAAGAACCATCTGTGGCGCCAGACCGAGTGTGTCAACCTGATTCCGTCGGAAAACACGCAGTCCAGAGCCGTCCGGATGCTCTCCGCGTCCGACCCCTCCAACCGCTACGCCGAGCATAAGAAGCAGAAAGCGTTCTACGACGCAGAGATCTTCTACTATCAGGGCACCGGCTTCATCGCCTCCGTCGAGGCAATGCTGGTCGAGGAAATGAAGAAGTTCCTCGGCGCATCGCAGGTTGAAACCCGCGTCACCTCCGGTCAGATGTCCAACACCGCGGTCTTCTCGGCGATGATGGACTTCAAGAACCGTGTCGACCGCAAGCGCACGCCGCAGCGTCTCGGCTGGGTCATGAACAACCACATTGTCCGCGGCGGTCACCTCTCCGCGCAGCCCATGGGCGCATTCCACGACTACGTCGCCATCGATCCTGTGACCGAAAAGCAGATGGTCGTCAACTTCCCGGTCTGCGAGGATAACCCCTACAAGATCGACGTGGAAAAGACAAAGCTCCTGCTTGCGCAGTACAAGCCCGAGTTCATCATCTTCGGCAAGTCCATGGTCCTTTACAAAGAGCCGGTCGCCGAAATCCGCAAGTTTGTCGACGAGCAGGGCATTAAGACCACCATCATGTACGATATGGCGCACGTTCTGGGTCTGATCGGCGATCACTTCCAGAAGCCGTTTGAAGAGGGCGCGGAAATCGTCACCGGTTCGACGCACAAGACCTTCTTCGGCGCGCAGCGCGGCGTCATCGGCGTCAACTACAAGCCCGAGGACCTCAAGTGGGGTCTGTGGGAGACCATTGAAACGCGCACCTTCCCCGGCAGTGTTTCGAACCACCATCTCGGCACCCTGCTCGGTCAGCTGATGGCAGCATACGAAATGAACGCTTTCAAGGACGAGTACCAGAAGGCAGTCGTCGAAAACGCGAAGCACTTTGCCAAGAGCCTTGCCGCAGAAGGACTCGACGTCGCGGGCGACCCTGCCATGGACTACACCGAGACCCATCAGGTCATCGTCAAGGTCGGCTATGCGCACGGTCCTGAGGTTGCCGATCGTCTGGAAGCGAACAACATCATCTGCAACTATCAGGCAACGCCCGAGGAGGAAGGCTTCTCCGCATCCGGCGCGCTGCGCATGGGCGTGAACGAAATGACGCGCTTCGGCTTCGGTAAGGAAGACTTTGCAAGACTTGCCCACCTGATCGCTGACTGCGTGCTTCATAACGCCAATGTCAAGGACGAAGTCGCAAAGCTGCGTGCAGAGCATCTGGAGATGAAGTACTGCTTCTCCGACAAGGACACCGAAGAGCTTCTCAACGGCTTTGCCTCTGCCACCGGCATCTGAATTTTACGGAATCCCTGACCCGATTGTGAGGGCAGTCGGGTCAGGTTACCCCCGGGAAAACCCGGCATTTGATTCAAACCACAGCAACAAGATTTTAAGGAGGAACACATTATGAATTACCCGACTGATCTGAAATACTCCAAAACCCACGAGTGGGTCAAGGAAGACGACGGTCTGACCGTCGTTGGCATCTCCGACTTCGCGCAGGACTCCCTGGGCGACATCGTGTTCATCGGTCTTCCGTCCGTCGGCGACACTGTCACCATGGGCGAGGCACTCGGCGACGTGGAATCTGTCAAGGCAGTTTCCGACATCGTCTGCCCGGTGACCGGCGTTGTTGCAGAAGTCAACGACGATCTGGCTGACGCTCCCGAGAACCTGAACTCCGATCCGTACGGCTCCTGGATCATCAAGGTCAAGGACGTCGAGGCAACCGAAGAACTGCTCGATGCCGCGGCATACGAAGCATTCTGCGCAACTGAGGAGGCGTAATATGGGCTCTTATGTTCCTACCACTGCGGCGGAACGAGAGCAAATGCTGGCTCAGGTCGGCGTCAAGTCGCTGAACGATCTCTACGCGGCAGTGCCGCAGGAGATGTTCCTGCATGACGGCTTGAACCTGCCCGAAGGTCTGAGCGAGCTGGAAGTGCGCGAAAAGGTTACCGGTCTTGCTGAGAAGAACAAGGTCTTCAAGACCGTCCTTCGCGGTGCAGGCAGCTACCGCCACTTCATCCCCGCCGTTGTCAAATCCATTACCTCGCGTGAGGAGCTTGTCACCTGCTACACCCCCTACCAGGCGGAAATCAGCCAGGGCGTTCTGCAGGGCACGTTTGAATTCCAGACCATGATCTGCGAGCTGACCGGCATGGACGTCTCGAATGCGTCCCACTACGACGGTGCAACCGCCGCCGCGGAGACCATTCCGATGTGCAAGGACCGCAAGCGCACCGTCGCTTACGTCTCCGAAACCACCAATCCGCAGGTCATCGAGGTCATGAAGACCTACTGCTTCGCTTCCAACACGGAGCTGCACGTCGTCCCGGCAAAGGACGGCAAGACCGATCCGGAGGCTCTGAAGGCAGCGCTCGGCGACAACGCCGCGTGTTTCTATGTCCAGCAGCCGAACTTCTTCGGTCAGATCGAAGATACCGTAGCGCTCGGTGAAATCACCCATGCTGCGGGCGCAAAGTTCGTCATGGGCGTCAACCCCATCGCCTGCGCGCTGCTGCCCACCCCGCGTGAGGTCGGCGCAGACGTTGCTGTCGGCGACGGTCAGCCGCTCGGTCTGGACATCGCGTTCGGCGGTCCGTACCTCGGCTTCATGGCGACCACCAGCGCCATGACCCGCAAGCTCCCCGGCAGAATCGTCGGCGAGACGAAGGACGTCGACGGCAAGACCGGCTACGTGCTGACGCTCTCGGCACGTGAGCAGCACATCCGCCGTGAAAAGGCGTCGTCCAATATCTGCTCGAACCAGGCGCTGTGCGCCTTCACCGCCGGCATCTACATGACGGCTATGGGCGAAGGCGGCATGAAGCAGTGCGCCAGACTCTGCACCTCGAAGGCGCATTACCTCGCCTCCGAGCTGGAGAAGATTGGCTGCAAGCTGAAATACACCGGCGAGTTCTTCCACGAATTCGTCACCGAGACCGCCTGCCCGAACTGCCGCAAGAAGATTCTCGATGCGCTGGCAGGAAAGAACATTCTCGGCGGCGCCGAGGTCGACGGCGGCATCCTGTGGTGCGTCACGGAGCTCGTCTCCAAAGAAAAGCTCGACGAAGTGGTCGCGATCGTAAAGGAGGTGCTTGGCAAATGAAGCTGATTTTTGAACAGGGCGCACAGGGTCATTGCCTGCATCTTCTCCCCGCATGCGACGTTCCGGAGTACACCCTCCCGACTGAGCGCACCACCCCGCTTCACCTTCCGCATGTGAGCGAAAACGAGCTGACCCGCCACTACACCGCGCTTTGCAAGCGCATCCACGGTGTGAATGACGGCTTCTATCCGCTCGGCTCGTGCACGATGAAGTATAACCCGAAGATCGACGAGGACATGGCGGCGCTTCCCGGCTTTACGCAGCTGCACCCGCTGCAGCCTGTCGAGACCGCGCAGGGCGCGCTGGAAGCGCTCCACACGCTCGGCTCCGAGCTCGGCGAGGTGTTCGGCATGGACGCCGTCACCTTCCAGCCCGCAGCAGGCGCGCACGGCGAATTTACCGGCGTTCTGCTGATCAAGGCATATCACACCGACCGCGGCGATACGGCGAGAACGAAGATCATCGTTCCCGACTCCGCCCACGGCACCAACCCCGCAACGGCGGCAATGTGCGGCTATCAGGTCGTGAACATCGCCTCCAACGACAAGGGCGGCGTTGACCTGGACGCACTGCGCGCGGCTGTCGGTCCCGATACCGCAGGCTTGATGCTCACCAACCCCAACACCGTCGGCATCTTCGACCCGAACATCCTTGAGATCACGAAGATTGTCCACGACGCAGGCGGTCTGTGCTACTACGACGGCGCAAACCTCAACGCCGTTATGGGCGTCGTCCGTCCGGGCGATATGGGCTTCGACTGCATCCACTCCAACCTCCACAAGACCTTCGCAACGCCGCACGGCGGCGGCGGTCCCGGTGCCGGTGCGGTCGGCTGCAAGGCGTTCCTGCGCAAGTACATGCCGGGTCCGCTGGTGGTCGAGAAGGACGGCGCGTTTGCCTTTGACTATCCCGAGAAGTCCATCGGCCGCGTGAAGATGTTCTACGGCAACTTCGATGTGTGCATCAAGGCGCTGACCTACGTCCTCACACTCGGCAAGACCGGCATCTCCGAAGCAGCAAAGAACGCCGTTCTCAATGCCAACTACATGATGGCGCGCCTGAAGTCCAAATTCGACATGGCGTATGACGAGATCTGCATGCACGAGTTCGTCATGAACCTGACACGGCTTCATAAAGAAACCGGTGTTTCCGCGCTGGATGTGGCAAAGGGGATGCTCGACTTCGACCTGCATCCGCCCACAATGTATTTCCCGCTCATCGTTCACGAAGCACTCATGGTCGAGCCCTGCGAGACCGAGTCGAAGCAGCTCATGGACGAGGTCTGCGACATCTACTGCAAGCTCTATGACATGGCGTACACGGATCCCGAGGCGCTTCACACCGCGCCGCACAACACCCCGGTCCGCCGTCTGGACGAAGTAGGCGCAGCGAGAAATATGATTCTCCGGTATCATTTCGAGGCATGATCAAACACTTACAGGCTTTCATCGGTGCGGGTACCAACCCGCACCGAAACCTCGCCATTGAGGAATATTTAACGGATACGGTGCCGGAGGATACGCTGATTGTCTACCTCTGGCAGAACCGTCACACCGTCGTCATCGGCCGCAACCAGAACGCCTGGGCGGAATGCCGCACGGCTGAGCTCGAGCGCGACGGCGGAACGCTGGCGCGTCGTCTTTCCGGCGGCGGCGCCGTGTACCACGACATGGGAAACCTCAACTTCACGTTCTCTCTTCGCACGCAGGACTATGACCTGCGCCGCCAGCAGAGCGTAATTGTCGAGGCGTGCCGGTCGCTTGGCATTCCTGCCGAAATTTCCGGCAGGAACGACATTCTGACCAACGGCTGCAAGTTTTCCGGCAACTCGTTCTACAGCCACAACGGCTGCTCGTTCCACAACGGAACGCTGCTGCTTTCCGTCGACATGGCAAACCTCGGCAAATACCTCACGCCGTCGAAGGTGAAGCTTGAGAGCAAGGGCGTCGCGTCCGTCCGTTCGCGCGTCATCAACCTCACCGAGCTTCGCCCGTCGCTTACCGTCGCCGAAATGGCAGACGCGATGGTAAAAGCCGCGGAAACAGTCTACGGTCTGAAAGCTTCCATGCTTTCCGAGGCGGATTTTGACGAAGCGGAGATTAAAAAACGCTACCAGCGCTTTTCGAGCTTCGACTGGAACTACGGCAAGAGCGTTCCGTGCACCTTCGAGTGCGCCCGGCGCTTCTCCTGGGGCGAAGTAACCGTGCAGCTGCTTGTGAAAAACGGCTGCTGCGAGGACGCTGCCGTCTACTCCGACGCGATGGACGCCGAATTCGCCGCGCCATTGGCAGCCGCCTTCCGCAGCTGCCGTTTCACGCCGGACGAGCTGTGCGCGCGCGTGCGCCAGACACCGCAGTGCGCTGCCGTGGCAGAGGATCTGTGTGAGCTTCTGCAATCGCAGGCGCTCTGAGCGCCAGAGGCACTCTCATTTTCAGGAAAAACCCGGATGACAGACGCCTTCCGGGTTTTTTATGCGTTGTATTCGTATAATATTCATCCAGCATTTGCATGTATTCCCGACTTCTTCCTTTCCGTTTTGCATGCTATCATTCATTTTAAATCACTTTCTTCGTGATATTTGCATATTGAGTCTCATTTTTAGAGTTTTTTGAATTTTGCAGGAATATTTTTTTCAAAATTCACTTTTTTAGCTCTTGCAAAATGCAGTTCCATCCTGTATAGTAGATGCCAGAAAAAGAAAGCTGTGCGCCCTGCGCACACACAGGAGGAATATTCATGAAAAAACTGATCGCATTGCTGCTTGCAGTTCTCATGCTGCTCACGCTTGCCGCCTGCGGCGGCACGGAAACCGCGGCTCCTGCCGAATCCGGCTCGACCGCATCCAGCGCCTCTTCCGGCGCGAAGCTCCGCTTCGTCACCGGCGGTGAATCCGGCACCTACTACGCCTTCGGCTCCGTCATCGCTCAGCACGCCACGAACAACGCCGGCGTCAACGTTGTCGGTCTCGTCGGCAACGGCTCGCAGGCAAACGTCATGGAGCTTCAGGACGGCAACGCCGAGCTTGCATTCTGCCAGTCCGACGTCATGGCATACGCCTACAACGGCACAAACCTGTTTGAAGAAACCGGCAAGGTCGACTGCTTCTCCACCGTCGCAGCGCTCTACATGGAGCAGGTCCAGATCGTGACCACCGACTCCAGCATCAAGACCGTAGAAGATCTCAAGGGCAAGCGCGTCTCCATCGGCGCAGCAGGCTCCGGCGTTTACTTCAACGCCATCGACATTCTCGGCGCTTACGGCTTGACCGAGGCGGATATCACCCCGACCTATCAGTCCTTCGGCGACAGCGCCAACGACATCAAGGACGGCAAGATTGACGCTGCGTTCATTGTCGCCGGCGCTCCCACGACTGCCATCACCGACCTTGCCACCACGAAGGATGTTTACCTCGTCTCTCTGGACGACGAGCATATCGAAAAGCTCTGCTCCACCTCTGACTACTACACCAAAAACGTCATTCCCGCCGACGTCTACGGCACCGACGGCGATGTGACCACGGTTGCGGTCGGCGCAGTCATTCTCGCACGCGACGATGTCTCCGAGGACGCCATCTACAACTTCACGAAGGATCTGTTCGACAACGCCGAGGCGGAGGTTTCCAGCCACGCAAAATACGGCGAACTGAATCTGGACTTTGCCGCTTCCGTCACCTCCGTCCCGTATCATCCGGGCGCTGCGAAGTATTTCGCAGAAAAGGGCTATACGGTCCCGACCAAATAAGTTTAACGCATCCTTCACGCGAAACACTGATTTTCCAGCTACGGCAGGGCTTCCTGCCGTAGCTGGCGCTGTCCAAACGCATATTTCCCCTGCCGCGGCAGCAGCCGTGAGTCCGAATTCAAAGGAGAAATCGTATGTCCACCACAAAAAAAGATCCCAACGACGCCGTTAAAATGACTTCCGGTCTCGACGATCAGATGCAGGCTGACCTCGACGAGGTCATGCGCAAATATGACCGTGAGTCCAACACCCGCGTCTGGGAGGGCTGGCAGCGCTGGGTTGTCGGCATCCTCATGGTTGCATTCAGCCTGTACTGCATCGGCATGACGCTGTTCTTCTCCGGTCTGCCCGAGACGCGCCTTGCCGCGTTCCTGGCGATGATCGTCTTCATCGGTTTTCTGACCTACCCCGTCAAGAAAGGGCATGTGAAGGTCAACTTCATGCCGTGGTACGATATCGTTCTGATGCTGGTCGGCACGGCATGTTTTCTGTACTTTGCCTTCAACGCCCTGCCCATCATCAAGCTTGCTACCCGCATCCAGACCCACCACGTGATCATCGGCGCGATCGGCATTCTGGTTCTGATCGAATTGTGCCGCCGCTGTGTGGGCGTCCCGATTCTCTGCGTCCTTGGCGCGCTGCTCGTCTACACGTTCTATAACCAGCTGAGCTACAACCCGAGCCTCTATCAGGCGCTCAAGAACGTCGTCTATAAGCTCTTCTACACCACAAACGGCGTCATCGGCACCCCGATCAACGTCTGCTACACCTATATCGTCCTGTTCATCATCTTCGGCGCGTTCCTGGAGCGCACGGGCATCGCGAACTTCTTTATCGCGTTTGCAAACCGTCTGGCCGGTTGGTCGGCAGGCGGTCCGGCAAAGGTCGCGGTTATCTCCTCGGCGCTGTGCGGCATGGTCTCCGGCTCTTCCGTCGGCAACACCGTTACCACCGGCTCCGTTACCATCCCCATGATGAAAAAGACCGGCTACCATCCGGACTTCGCTGGCGCGGTCGAAGCTGCCGCCTCCACCGGCGGTCAGATCATGCCGCCCATCATGGGCGCGGCAGCGTTCCTGATGGCGGAATACATGGACCTCCCCTACGCAACCGTTGCCGTCAAGGCAATTCTGCCGGCAGTTCTCTATTTCACGGGCATCTTCATTGCCGTCCATCTGGAAGCCAAGAAGCTCGGGCTCAAGGGTCTTTCGAAAGACGAAATGCCCAAGTGGGCAGACCTCGGCAAAAAGATCTATCTGCTTGCGCCGCTGGTGCTTCTGGTCTGGCTCGTCTCCTCGGGCGCAAAGACCATGCAGTTCTCCGCAGCTGTTTCCATCCTCGCAGCTGTCATCGTAGGCTTTTTGAACAAGGACGAGCGCCTCACCTTCAAAAAGATCTTTGAAGCGTTAGAGGCTGGTGCAAAGGGCGCCATCACCGTCGCCGTTGCCTGCGCGATTGCAGGCATGATTGCCGGCTGCATCACCGTCACAGGTCTCGCTTCGATCCTCATTAACGCCATCGTCCAGCTCGCAGGCTCTGCAACCTTCATCGGCTTGATTCTGACCATGGTCTGCTGCATCGTTCTCGGCATGGGCGTCCCCACCACCGCGAACTACTGCATCATGGCATCCACCTGCGCGCCGATTCTCATTAAGATGGGCTTCCCGCTGGTCGCGGCGCACTTCTTCGTATTCTACTTCGGCATCGTTGCCGACATCACGCCTCCAGTCGCGCTGGCTGCCTATGCGGGCTCTGCGATTGCCAAGGGCAACCCCATGAAGACCGGCATCAACGCAACCAAGCTTGCCATTGCCGCGTTCATTGTCCCGTATATCTTCGCCTACAGCCCCGCGATGCTCTTTGTCAACGTCACGAGCGTCTGGGAGGTTATCCAGATCGTCCTGTCGGCGCTTTTGGGCATCTTCGGCGTTGCAGCGGGTCTGGAGGGCTTCGTGCTGCGCAAAATGAACTGGCTGTACCGTATTGTCTGCCTCGTCGGCGGTCTGGGTCTGATGATCCCCGGCGCCATCTCCGACCTGGTCGGTTTGGTCCTGATTGGCGGCGTGTTCGTCATTCAGTATCTGCAGAACAAGAAAGAACGCGAGATCGCCTGATTTCCTGAAGCATAAAAAAATCCGGATGCAAAGCATCCGGATTTTTTCTGTCTGTATTGGTTTACTGCACCAGCTCGCACACAAGGTCGGTGTACTCGCCGGGGTTTTCCAGCGGCAGGTCCGCCATCAGCAGCGCCTGCGCATAGAGAATCTTCGCAATCTTCTTTGCCTTTTCCTCGTCCTGTGCAACAGCAACCTGCAGCAGACCGAACAGTCTGTGGTTCGGGTTGAGTTCCAGAATCCTGCCTGCCTTCATGCCCATCTCGGGGTTCAGGCGCTGGAAGTATTTCTCCATCTCAAACGTCATACCCTCTTCGGGCACCATGCACACCGGGTGCGTACCGAGGTTGTCGCTCAGACGGACCTCTTTGACCGCATCACCGAGCGTCGTCTTGACAAACTCCAGCGTCGCCTTCGACTTTTCTGCCTGCTCGGCAGCCTCTTTCTTCTCCTCGTCTGTGGAAAGACCAAGGTCCTCCTGCGTCACCGAGCGGAAATCCTTGTCTGCATATTTTCCGAGCGTCTGCGGCACGAAGCTGTCGACCTCGTCGGTCATCAGCAGCACATCAAAGCCCTTTTCCGTGAGCTTTTCCAGCTGCGGCAGCTGAGACAGGCGCTGCCGGTTTTCGCCGCTGGCAAAGTAAATGTACTTCTGCTCCTCCGGCATTGCGTCCGCGTATTCCTTGAAGGAAACGAGCTTGTTCTGCTTATGCGACCAGTACAGAAGCAGGTCCTGCAGCAGCTCCTTCTTCGCGCCGTAGTCGTTCAGCACACCATATTTGATCTGCATGCCGAATGCCGCGTAGAACTTTTCGTATTTCTCACGGTCGGATTCCATGAGCTTTGCAAGCTCTGCTTTGATCTTCTTTTCGAGGTTCGCTGCGATGAACTTGAGCTGGCGGTCATGCTGGAGCATTTCACGCGAAATGTTGAGGCTCAGATCCTGCGAATCGACGACGCCGCGTACAAAGCGGAAGCAGTCCGGCAGCAGCTCCTCGCAGTTTTCCATGATCATGACGCCCGAAGAATACAGCTGCAAGCCCTTCTTGAAATCCTTCGTGTAGAAATCATACGGCGCTCTGGCAGGGATATACAGCAGCGCCTTATACGTCACCGCGCCCTCGACGCTCACATGAATCGTCGCAATCGGGTCTTCAAAGTCGAAGAACTTCTCCTTGTAGAAATTGTTGTATTCCTCGGGGGTGATGTCCTTCTTCGCCCGCTGCCAGAGCGGCACCATCGAGTTGAGCGTCTCGTTCTCCGTGTAGGTCTCATACTCGGGCTTCTCGGAGTCTTTCGTCTCCTCCTTCACCCGCGACTTTTCCATTTCGAGCTTGATCGGGTAGCGGATGTAGTCCGAATACTTCTTGACCAGCTTCTGAAGCTCCCACGTCTTTAAGAAGCGTGAATACTGCTCGTCCTCGGCATCTGCCTTGAGCGTCATAATCACGTCCGTACCGGCGCCTTCGCGCTCGGCAGGCTCCATCGTGTAGCCGTCTGCGCCGGAGGAGGTCCACTTCCACGCTTCCTCGGAGCCGTACTTCTTCGAGATCACCGTCACCGTGTCTGCCACCATGAATGCCGAGTAGAAGCCCACGCCGAACTGACCGATGATGTCGATGTCCTCCTGCTTTTCCATGTCCTTCTTGAACTGGAGGCTGCCGGACTTGCAGATCGTGCCGAGGTTGTTTTCCATCTCGTCTTTGTCCATGCCGATACCGTTGTCGCTCACGGTGAGCGTCCGGCTGGGCTCGTCAACCTTCAGCTGGATTGCAAAATCGCTGCGGTTCAGACCGACCTTTTCGTCTGTCAGCGCCTGATACGCCAGCTTATCGATGGCGTCGGAAGCGTTCGAGATAATCTCCCGCAGGAAAATCTCCTGATGGGTATAGATCGAGTTGATCATCAAATCCAGAAGCCGCTTCGACTCCGCCTTGAACTGTTTCTTTGCCATATATCTTCACGTCCCGTATTGGTAGTATTAGCACTCCATTCCATCGAGTGCTAAGCTTATTATACCGCGCCCTTCCGATTTTGCAACCCCTTTGCGCAAAATTCACAAAGCGTTAAAAAACGAAGAGCGCTTTTTCCGCGCTCTTCGTCTGCATGTATTTAGAAGCGCCAGCTTCTTTAAAAATTTAGCCGATGGCATCCTTCACGACACGCTGGAAGTTCAGCCGTGCGATCTTCTCCATCTCTTCCTTGCTCATGCCCATCTTCTCAAAGCAGGCAAAGAGGTTCGGAATTTCGGAGCAGTTTGCAAGACCCTTCGTGCAGGGGCTGCCGGTGTCGGTCATGGTGCCCATGGTGTCGGGGTTGTCGATGAACTCGAAGAAGTCGAAGCCGCAGCCGACGTGGTCGATGCCCATGACGTCGATCATATGCGCCGCATGCTCGGCAAGGCGCTGAACCGTCTGGTTCTTGGGATCGTCGTCAATGAACAGGTTGAACGCATTCAGACCCACGACGCCGTTGACATCGCGAATCGCGCGCAGCTGATCGTCGGTCAGATTGCGCGGTGCGCTGCAAAGCGCGCGGCTGTTGGAGTGGGACGCAACGAAGGGTTTCTGCGTGATCTTGACCAGATCCCAGAAGCCGTTGTCGTTCAGGTGGGAAACGTCGAGCAGCATGCCCTTTTCCTGCATGCGGCGAACTGCCTCCTTGCCCACGTCGGTCAGACCGTAGTCCTTGCCGGACAGTGCGCCCGCGCCGAGATCGTTTGCCTCGTTCCAGGTCAGAATGCCGTGACGGCAGCCGAAGTCGTAGTAGCGGTCAATCCAGCTCAGGTCCTTGCCCATCGTTGCCATGCCCTCGATGCCGATGAAGATGTAGATCTTGCCGTCGGCATTTGCCTGCATCATTTCGTCATAGGTATGGACAATCCGGAACGACTGGCACTCGGCGATCTCCGCCTTTGCCGCAGCCATGATCTGCTCGGTACGCTTGACATAGTCCACGTCATACGGGGGGTCAACCCAGATGACGAAGATGCTGCCTTCCACGCCGCCCTTGCGCATGCGCTCGAGGTGGCAGCGGTCAAATACGTTCGTCTCGCCGTTCAGCCGGCGGGTCGTCACGTCACACCAGATATCGGAATGTGCATCAAAATACATAATTTTCCTCCCGTCGAAAAGTACCCGGCGTGCCTCCGGTAAGAGGCACGCCGGAGCGAATCATTGCAGCTGGCAGCCATGCTGCCGTTTGTTATGCGCCGAGGATGATACCGACAATCGTGCCGGCGTAGTTGCCGATGACATAGCCGAGAACGCCGACCAGCATAGCCGGACCAACCAGTCTCGTCCAGCCCTGGGAGATTGCCATACCTGCAGCAGTCGTCGGACCGCCGATGTTGGCGTTGGAAGCGATGATGGAGTCTTCAAGGGAAGCCTTGAAGATCTTCGCACCGGCGAAGCAGAACAGCATGTTCACGAGGACCATGATTGCCGTCAGGACGAGCAGCAGCGGGGACTTCGTGAGAACGGTCATGATATTTGCCGGAACGCCGATGACGAACAGGAACAGGTAAATGAGGTAGGTGCCGATTTCCTGCGAGCCGTGCATCTTTTCAACCTGCTTGTGGCAGAAGGTCGCAACGATGACAGAGATCGTGGTGATCCAGACGTACTGGCTGCCGAGGAACTTGCCGATGAAGTCCAGGAACGCATTGCCTGCGAAGCCGGAGAACAGACCTGCAATGATGCGGGAAACCCAGACGACAATGATGGCGTATGCGAAGTTATAAGCGATGTCCTTCAGGGAGATGTCCTTGCGGGACCAGAACGCAGCAGCCTGCGTCTGCGCAGCTTCCTTGGAAGTGCCCGCCTCGACCTCTTCGATGTGCGGATGACGGAAGTGCTTGCGGAAGAACTTGGAGCCCGCGCAAGCGATCAGGACGAAGAAGTATGCAGCCATCAGCAGGTTATCTGCAACGGTTGCAGCCGCGGTGAGATCGTCACCGGCAGCATACTGAGAAGCCATAGCCGCAAAGTTGACGCCGCCGCCGATGTAGGAGCCGGTCATCATGGAAGCGACCTTTGCAAGACCCTGTGCGTCGCCGAACGGACCGCGCAGGACATAATATGCGATGAAAGCGCCGACAACCGTGCCGACTGCGCCGATCAGGAAGACGACCAGCATACGGCCCGTGTCTTTCCAGACGCGGCTGAGGTTGCACTGCAGAAGCAGCAGCGGAATTGCCATCGGAACGATGACGCCCCAGACGATATCGTCATAAAGCGCAGAGTTGGTGGGGATAACGCCGAGGTTCGCGAGCACCATAGCCATGATCAGCGCGATGATAGCGCCGGAGACCTTGGATGCCCACTGATATTTCTGCTCGAGGAAGATGGACAGCGCGACGCCGATACACATGACACCCATCAGACCCCAGATGTTGTCTGCTGTAATCAGGGTATGGCCCAGAAGCTTTTCGAATAACGTCATAAAGTTTTCCTCCGATTCCTTTTCCCAATTCAATTGTTTCTAAAAAACTTTTGCTGGGGAATGTGTCGTTCTGACGGAGCCGGCTTTCCATCTGAACCACATTTTTATTCTAGCGACTTTGTGTCTGAAAATCAATATTTTTCCGTAAGCCGTCCTCATTTTTTACAAACAGAGCAATTTTTGGAAACGTATCTTGTACAGTTTCTACAAATCTGTACTTTTTCCCTGATGGTTCATCCATGTTTGCCCTATCCGGACGGTTTTGCCGGACAAGTGACCAAAAATTGTACCCTAAAAATTTTTCAGGTGATTTAAAGCGTAAAAGTGTCGTTAAAAAACCGCTGTCCGGTGCAAAGCGGCTTTGCACAATTTCCCGCCCATACGCGGCAAAAAGCGGCAGAAGGTCCCTGCCCTCTGCCGCCTCTTTTCTCCGTTACAGCTCCAATGTCTCCAGATCATCCGGCACAACGAGATTGCCGTGGTAATACGCTTTCCCCTCTTCGGTATAAAGCGCCTTCCGATTTTCGATATTCTTGTCCTCCGTGTGATAGAGCACAAGGTTTGGAACGCCCAGTTTCTCCGCAAGCTCGCAGGCATCCTTGACCGTGGAATGGTTTTTCTTGTACGGCTCAAAAATATCGCGCTGGGAATACAGGCAGAACGCCTCATGCAGCATCAGCGTGCTTCCCTTGACGTACTCGTATTCCTGCTCGCAGTACGGCTCGTCGCCGCAGCAGGCGATCTTCCGCCCGTCCGCGAGCGTCATGGTAAAGCCGAACTGCTTTGCTTTCGTCGAATGAATATCGAAAAACTGCACGGGTCTGCCGATAATCTCGCGCTTTTCGCCATCTTTGACCTCGATGAAGAAGAAGCGCTCGTCGACAAATTTCAGCTCCTTCGGCGTCAGAAGCATCTCGGCAAGCTGATGCAGAATCCGGATGACCTCCTCGTGGGCATAGAGCCGCGCTTCTCCGTCATATTTGCCGCGCGCCATGTTCTGGCAGATCATCCGCTGCATCCAGACGATGCCGAGCAGATGATCGATGTGCTTGTGTGTGACGATGATATCGCGCATATCCTGCCACTTGTAGCCTGCGTCCTGCAGCCTGCGCAGCAGCAGATTGCCGCCGCCGCCGTCGACCAGAAGGCAACGCCCCGCCTCCTCCATGACAAAGCAGGTGTTGTAGCAGGCGGTTGCCTGCGCGTTTCCCGTACCGAGGAATGTGATCTTCATAGCTTTGTTCCTTTCCTGCCGCCGGAAGCACGGCTTTTTCAGCGCCATCATAGCAGATTTTCCCCTGCCCTTCAAGAGCTTTTCCGCATCCTCTTCCTTTCCGCGCCGTTTTGTGGTAAACTATCGGAAATAAGAATTGTTCGAAGGAGAAACCGCATGATTACCATTTCCAATCTTGCCATGCAGTTTGGCGGCAGCGTTCTTTTTAAGCAGGTCGACCTGCAGTTTACCCCCGGCAACTGCTACGGCGTCATCGGCGCAAACGGCGCGGGCAAGTCGACGTTTCTGAAAATTCTCTCCGGCGAGCTGGAGCCGACCTCCGGCGAGGTGTTTTTCAAGCCCGGCGCGCGCCTTTCCGTTCTGAAGCAGGACCAGAACCAGTACGACGCCTATCCGATTCTCGATACTGTCATCATGGGCAACCAGCACCTGTACGATATTATGAAGGAAAAAGACGCCCTCTATGAAAAGGACGATTTTACCGAGGAAGACGGCATGAAGGCCAGCGAGCTGGAAACCGAGTTTGCAGAGCTCGATGGCTGGGAGGCTGAGTCCGACGCTTCTCGCCTTCTGCAGGGTCTTGGCATCCCCGTGGAGCTGCACTACGACCTGATGGGGAATACCGACCCCCGGCTCAAGGTCAAGGTGCTGCTTGCCCAGGCGCTGTTCGGAAAGCCCGACATTATCATGCTCGACGAGCCGACCAACAACCTGGATATTGAAGCGATTAACTGGCTGGAAAACTTCATTCTGGATTATGAAGACAACGGTCTTGTCATCGTCGTCAGCCATGACCGCCACTTCCTCAACACCGTCTGCACGCACATCGTCGATATTGACTACGGCAAGATCAAGATGTACGTCGGCAACTACGACTTCTGGTACGAATCCTCGCAGCTCATCCAGCAGCTGATCCGCAACAAGAATAAGCGCAACGAGGAAAAGATCGCCGAGCTTCAGACCTTCATTGCCCGCTTCGCTGCCAACAAGGCAAAGAGCAAGCAGGCAACCTCCCGCCGGCGGCTTCTCGATAAGCTCTCCGTCGAGGAAATGCCCGCCTCCTCCCGCCGGTATCCGTTCGTCGGCTTTGAGCGCGAGCGCGAGGTCGGCAAAGACATTCTCTTTGTCACCGACGTCTCCAAAACCATCGACGGCGTGAAGCTTCTCGACAAGGTTTCCTTCATCGTCGGCAAGAACGACAAGATTGCCTTCGTCGGCGAAAACGAGCTGGCGCAGACGACCATGTTCAAGATTCTCATGGGCGAGTTAGAACCGGACGAGGGCAGCGTCAAATGGGGGCAGACCGTCACGACGAGCTACCTGCCGAAGGATAATTCGGCCTATTTTGACGGGCAGAGCGAGAGCCTCGTCGACTGGATTCGCCAGTTCTCCGCCAAAAAAGACGATGTGTATCTGCGCGGCTTCCTCGGCAGGATGCTCTTTTCCGGCGAAGAGGTCTTCAAGCCCGTAAACGTCCTGTCCGGCGGCGAGAAGGTCCGATGCATGCTCTCGCGCATGATGCTCTCGGGCGCGAACGTGATTCTTCTGGATCAGCCGACCAACCATCTGGATATGGAAGCCATCCAGGCAGTCAACAAAGGACTCGACGCTTTCCCGGGAAATATCCTGCTGGCGTCTCATGACCATGAGCTGCTGCAGACGACGTGCAACCGGATTATCGAGTTCCAGCCGGACGGCAAGATCATTGACCGGCTCGGGACGTATGATGAGTATCTGGAGTGGAAGCTTTCCAAATGAGCCACTTGCCAGTGGCAGGGTTTTGCCGTGGCGACAGGGTCAAACTGGCAGAAACCTGCCAGGCAGGTAATTCGACCCCACGCTTCTTAGCTGCGCAAAGAAGCGCCGTGTCGAGCCGCCGGGAAGAAGTTGCTTTCGTTGCGCTTGCCGCGCAACATAACACAAGGGTCTGCGGACCCTTGTGCGATCCCAGTGGTTCTAGTCAAGCAATGCCTTCCCTGTCGGGCGCTTCTACGGTTTTAGTAAGCACTCTCGCTCTG
>JABLTQ010053047.1_pt1 | contig 42279 bp, 34 predicted proteins | sample 7160101 | NCBI WGS metagenome assembly JABLTQ01 (sample SAMN14651228, study PRJNA627086) | human gut metagenome | isolation source: feces | host: Homo sapiens | reverse complement strand
GAAGCCATAAAGCGGCATAAGGAACAACAGGTAAACCTTGCCGAACAAGAACTCAGACAGGTGAAATCGGAGATACGCACGGACAAGCTCAAAAGCGCCGCCACCGATGCTGCCACTGTCATAGCAAGCGGAGTGGGTTCTCTTTTCGGCAGCGGAAAAATGAAAAAACTGGAGCAGTCCATTGACGAATTGCGTCAGGAAATTGCCAAACGGGACAAGGGAATTGATGACTTGAAAGCCCAAATGCAGCGTATGCAGGAACAACACGGCAAGCAGATACACAACCTGCAAGGAATACACAATCACGAACTTGAAGCCAAAGACAAGGAAATATCACGGCTGAATGCTATTCTTGACAAGGCATTCAAATGGTTTCCGATGCTTAAAGAAATGCTGAGAATGGAAAAGCTGTGCGCTGCCATCGGCTTCACCAAAGAAATGATAGAGAGCCTTCTGACAAAGAAAGAGGCCATCAGGTGCAATGGCAGGATTTATTCCGAAGAACACAGACGGAAGTTTGACATCAAGAATGATGTTTTCAAGGTAGAAAGGAATCCGACCGATGACGGCAAATTGATACTGACCATAAACAGGCAGCCGATTGGAGAATGGTTCAAGGAACAGTTTAGCAAGCTGGGACATGGCTTCCGGAAAGCACCTGATGAACCGAGAAAAGGAGGTGGATTTAGATTATAAACGTTAATTCTTTCACATCGAATAGAAAAGAGTAGCCAAATAAACTTTTGGTTGCTCCTTTTTTCGTATCTTTATGCCATCCAAGTAGATTAAGTTATGGAACCGAATAGCTGGATAAAAGAAAGTAAGTGGCTTTGTACTCCTGAAGGCTTTGCCATTGCCGAAAAAGTGTGTAATCTTTATTTTAAGGAATACGACCGTGAAAATAACAGATTGTATGGAATACATTTTTCATGAAATAGTGAAATACCCGCCATCAGGGTATAATAAAGATGGCATTTATACGTCTGATGACTGGACATCTATATCAGATATCGGGAAATCTTTTAATGGCAAGATTCTCTCTGTGAAAGATTATTTGAAAGTCGAAGGACAATATGTTAACACGGTTCTGATGATTATGTCAGCACTTGATTGCGAGTATCTGACCATAGAATACATAGAGGTAAATCAAGATGAAATGGCAAATGATATAGAAATATATAGGAAAAAATACGGTGTTAGTATTACAGGAACACTCCCTAAATTAAAAAAGGGAACAAGACTCTCACGAATCGATGTTCCCAATGTGCTCAGACTTTGTTTAAGAGAGCTTTGCTATATTGTTTTTTCATGTAAATCAAAGGAACTGAAATTATATTTTTCTTATGAATATTACTTAAATGTAAAATGTCCGATAGACAGAAATACACTTAGTCAAATCGTGAAAAAGAACAATTTGTATTTAGACCCAAGAGGATGATGGTATTGTTCAAGATTGAAATATGTGGAAACAATATGCTTGATTATCAAGATTGTTTGCTGGGTGTAATAACATGAAGGAGAGTGCTTATCTGTACTTCCTCATTGTTCTTGTCATTATAATAAATCTACCTATGAATATAAAGGTACGTTCATTGGATTTTAAATCAAGTAGATAACTAATATTGTTTCGTAGAGTATGAATTTTCATGCTCTGCGAAACAATTAATTAATAGTATATGAATTATGAAAATTTTTATATATCTAATTGCGCTATTTAATGTGCTTCTATCATGTTCTTGTTCATCACGTATTTCATATGAAAATTATGAAAATAAAAGATACAAAATTACGCTCAAACAAAAGTCCAATATCATTGTAGGTTTCATTATTTCAAATAAAGAGACAAACTCTAAACTGGCTTTTACTCCGTCATTAATTATGATTGATGGAGAAATACCTGAAGGAAGTCTCAGGTCTGATTATAATAGTACAGATGAAACAGTGCTTTATCAATGCGATTCTGCATATTGTATAGATACAGATTCTATTTCAATTGCCTTTGCATTGGAGGTCTTAAATCATAAAAGACTGGATTTGTCAATATACAATTCCCGGCTACAAGACTATAAAGATGAAGACTGTACGTTACTGAAACAATCTAAATAAATCAACTGGAATATATATTCTCATTATTTATAGTTTAATAAAAATGAATATATATAAACTAATGCCTCTAACCAATGTTTTGGATGAACAAGACATGAAAAAGCTGAAAAGTGAGTTGGAGGATTGCGGTTGCATAGGAATAGATATTAACAACTACTCCAGCCCAGACTATTCGGTTCTGAGATTTCACCGTATTGGAATGGGGATGTATTCATTCCGACTGTATGATTATCCTCTGACCCACCAGCAGCAGGACAGCATAAATGCCAACGAATGCCTGATAGTCTATAACGATTCCACCGTCTTTGAGTTTGGTGGCGGAATATTTGGTGTACAATATTTTGTAGGCAAGACCGAATTTCTTAAAGACTTGCATTAGATTATGTGGAACATCATTAAATCCTTTTTCTGCAAAATTATAAAGGCAAGAGCTTACGCATTGATGGCTCTTTCAAGCTACAAGAAAAATGCATTGCCAACACCTGGTATATGGGATATCAAACTTCTTGATGGTGGTGTTATATCGGCATTGTTCTGTTCTCTATCTTTATGCGGAAATTTCATATTGGCGTGTATCATAAGTACCATATATTTTTTGATTTTTCCCTTTTCTATGGATTTATGGAAAAGTAGCTCACGCTACTATATTCTATTCAGGAAATTACCCTATAAAACAAGATTAAGGTGGAGAATCAGTGTATGGGCTATCATAATCTCACTCTACCTATATGCATTCGCAATACTCTATTTTCAAATGCATAATTGATTTCATTTGCCTTCACGGGCTGGACTTTCTTTTCGCCCAGCCATATGTTAAAACGGGTATTGCTTTTCTCGAAACCCACTATCTCGAAGTTGTCTATCAGCACATTCGGGAGAATGGCTCTGAGGAGTTGGTCTGCTTTCATACTGCAAAGCTACTCAATATGCATGAGATTTTCTCATGCCAACCGGGAATATCCGCTGACCCGAAATAATGCAACCGGGTCTTCGGACTGATCCACTTTAAATAAGAAAACACCCAACTTTACATTCTTGGGTGTAAAATCGGGTGTTTGATTTGTAAAACATTGATTTTCAATGTTTATTGCGGAGAGACAGGGATTCGAACCCCGGGTACCTCGCGGTACAACGGTTTTCAAGACCGCCGCAATCGACCACTCTGCCACCTCTCCAAAACTTCCTTTCAGAAGTGCTTTTTGTTGAAAGCGTTGCAAAGGTACGACTTTATTTTAAATATGCAAGACTTTTGAACAAGAAAAATTAAAGGTTTTATTATATTTGCACTCTCAACCGAAAAAAAGCATATGAAACTAAAATGTCTTTTCTTACTGTTACTTTTGGGAATATCCTTTTGTGTACATGCACAAAAGCGCCCCGTCATCCTTGAGAAACAGTTGGAGATCATTAGGAAAGAACCTGATAACGGGGATGCATTAAAGTTTCTATGCCAATACTATTTAAATAAAGGAGATTATTCCAAAACCATCACTTACGCCGAGATTATGAAAAACGTAGCGGACAAGACTAAAAATCCTCTACTCCAACTCTATTCATATATCTACCAAGCACAAGCACAAATGATGAGCGGACGGGAAAAAATAGCCAAAAAAAACTTGAACCTTTCTCTTGAACTAGCAACCAAACTGAATAATGACTCCACCCTTTGTTCCGTCTATGGTAGTCTCGGACTCTACTCTGCAAATATTGAAACCGATTATTACCGTGCCATACGATGGCTTTATAAAGGTATCCAGTTGGCACAACAAAATAATTTCCAACAACAATACGCTTTGCTTTTAGGCAATTTAGCAAACATCTATTACCTCAAAAAAGATACAGCCGGTATCAAATACGCATTAGAATGTTATGAATTAGGACACAGTATGCGTAATCCATACATCATTTATTCCGGTGCAGTAAATTCTGCCTATATGTATTTTTTAATGAAACAGAATGAGGAAGCAATGAAATATATACATGAAGCCGAAACATTGATGCTGGAAAATGATTTCTACGACCAAGCCCATACCTACAATCTCTTTGGCAATATATTATATGATATGGGTGAATATGCCCAGGCCTTGGAATATTACAAAAAAGCCATGAAGGACAAACAGGCGGCACAAACTTCCTCTATTGTCTATGCCCATTTGGGATATGCACGTATACTAATGCAGCAAAACAAACAACTAGAAGCTATTTTATTGTTAAAACAAGGAATAGCTATTTCTTATGCACGCGTCAACGCCATCCATCGCAATGAACTATACGAAAATCTGTCCACCTGCTATGAGCAATTGCACCAATATCATGACGCACTGAAATATTATAAAATATTCCGTTTGGAAAACGACAGTCTTTTCAACAAGGACAAAGAAAGAGATTTAAGTGAAATGCGATTCAAATACGACTCTGAGCGGCAGGAAAATTTGATAAAACAAAGCAAACTGGATGTAATGCAGAAAGAACAGCGTATACAACAACAGACATTTATTCTTATTATCATTGTGATTGTTCTAGGATTGCTTTATTACCTCTACCACCGTAAAAACAAACTTTATTTAAGTATAGTCAAGCAAAATCAAGAAGCAATCAAAAGAGAAACGGAACTGAATCGCCGTATAAAAGAATTGGAAACCAATGCCCCCTCCATGGTTTCTACTTCCGAAAAATATGCTTCCTCCTCACTCACCGACGAGAAAAGTTTAGAACTTTTCCGTACATTAGAGCGTATTATGAGAGAAGAAAAAATTTACAAAGACAATTTTATAACAAAAGACAAAGTAGCAGAAATATTAGGAACTAACCGTACTTATCTATCACGTATCATCAATGAACAATCCAAACTATCCTTCACTCATTATGTAAACCGTTTCCGTATTGAAGAAGCTATCCGTCTATTATCCGACCCCAATAACGAAACTCCGCTGAAAGCCATTTCTACAGAGCTGGGATTTAACTCCATTTCCACCTTTTATAACCTTTTCCAATCCTCAGTGGGAATGACTCCCTCCCAATATAGGAACAAAGTTATGGAACTTCAAAAAGAGCAATAGGTTATCTTTTTGCTCTTTTTTTTATTCTGAAAACAGCAATTGCCGATATTAATATAGGTATAAAGAGGCATATCTAAGATATTATCCCTTACTTTGCGGTATGAACATTAATCCAAATTTAAATAATACGTAATGAAAAAGAAGTTTTTTTTAAGTTGCCTCTTAATCGTTATGGCATTGCTTCCGGCAGTTGCCCAGATTCAAGATCCGGTACAATTCAAAACCGAGTTAAAGACGATTTCCGATACGGAAGCACAAATAGTATTCACTGGTAAGATTGATGCCGGATGGCACGTTTATTCCACTGATCTTCCTTCGGGAGGTCCTATCTCCGCAACTTTCAACGTAGACAAGATAGAAGGAGTAGAATTAGTAGGAAAGCTCACTCCACAAGGTAAAGAAATTGAAAACTTCGACAAGGTGTTTGAAATGAAATTACGTTACTTTGAGAACACTGCCATTTTCATTCAGAAACTAAAAATAACGGGCGCTACCTATATGATAGAAGGTTATATGGAATTCGGTGCCTGCAACGATGAAAACTGTCTGCCTCCTACTGAAGTTTCTTTCTCTTTCTCCGGAAAAGGAGTTGCCGCTGCCACTACAAGCAAGACTACTGAACCCGCAAAAACAGAAACAGCCATAACGGAAGTTCCTGTAGCGGAAACAGCTACTGCAACTACCGCAACAGATAGTGCTACAACTGCCGCCCTGATCGGCAATGACACTGCTGTCCAAGATTATTGGACTCCGGTTATCCAAGAGCTGAACGCATTTGGCGAAACGACATCACAACAAGACCGTTCATGGATTTACATCTTCTTTGCCGGGTTTATCGGTGGATTACTTGCCTTATTTACGCCCTGTGTATGGCCTATCATCCCAATGACGGTAAGTTTCTTTTTAAAACGTAGCAAAGACAAAAAGAAAGGAATCCGTGATGCATGGACATATGGTGCTTCTATCGTAGTGATCTATGTATTATTAGGTCTTGCCATAACCTTGATATTCGGTGCCAGTGCCTTGAATGCACTTTCCACAAATGCTATTTTTAACATATTCTTCTGCTTGATGCTAATTGTGTTTGCAGCCTCTTTCTTTGGAGCATTCGAACTTACTCTTCCTTCAAAATGGAGCAATGCAGTAGACAGTAAAGCGGAACAGACCAGTGGTTTGTTAAGTATCTTCCTGATGGCATTCACCCTATCTTTGGTTTCATTCTCATGCACAGGTCCTATCATCGGCTTTTTGTTGGTAGAAGTTTCCACTACAGGTAGTGTAGTTGCCCCTGCTATCGGCATGTTAGGTTTTGCTCTTGCATTAGCGTTGCCATTCACACTGTTTGCCATGTTCCCGTCTTGGCTGAAATCCATGCCTAAATCCGGTGGTTGGATGAATGTAATTAAAGTAGTATTAGGTTTCCTTGAGCTCGCATTTGCTTTGAAATTCCTGTCGGTTGCTGACTTGGCTTATGGATGGGGAATTCTAGACCGTGAAACATTCCTTGCTTTGTGGATTGTGATTTTCGCTTTGCTAGGCTTCTATTTGCTGGGTAAGATCAAATTCCCTCACGATGATGATGATGATAAAGTAGGTGTTGCCCGTTTTTTTATGGCTCTTATCTCACTTGCATTTGCTGTATATATGGTACCGGGCTTATGGGGTGCTCCTTTGAAAGCTGTCAGCGCATTTGCTCCTCCCATGAATACACAAGACTTCAACTTATACACCAATGAAGTACATGCGCAGTTTGATGACTACGATGCCGGTATGGAATATGCAAAACGTACCGGAAAACCGGTAATGCTTGACTTTACAGGTTACGGATGTGTAAATTGCCGTAAAATGGAAGCTGCTGTATGGACTGATCCGAAAGTAAACAAGTTGATGACTGAGGACTATGTACTGATTACATTGTTCGTTGATAACAAAACTCCATTGCCCGAACACATCAAAGTGATGGAGAACGGTAAGGAACGTACACTACGCACGATCGGTGATAAATGGAGTTACCTGCAACGCTCTAAATTCGGTGCCAATGCACAACCTTTCTATGTATTGATTGACAATGAGGGAAAACCGTTGAATAAATCATATTCATATGATGAGGATATAGACAAATATGTTGATTTCCTCCAGACCGGATTACAAAACTATAAAAAATAACCAAAGTGTGTCAAAAGTCGAAGGAGTGTCAAAACTAAATAAACCTATCATTTTATTCTTTCAGAATATTTCTTCATTAAAGCATATTCTGAAAATCAACAAAAAGGAAAAGACAAACGAAACGATAGTTTTATCCGAGTTTTGACACACTTTCAAAAAGATTTTTGCAAGACCCCTTAATAATTATCTACTATGATCGCCAAACCAGAAAGAGAGCAAATCATTGCCCTTATAAATCGCGAGGTCGTTCCGGCTATCGGGTGCACAGAACCCATAGCCGTAGCCCTTTGTGTAGCAAAAGCAACAGAAACACTAGGTAAAAGACCTGAAAGGATTAAAGCTTTACTCAGCGCCAATATTCTTAAGAACGCCATGGGAGTAGGCATCCCGGGAACAGGAATGATTGGGCTACCTATCGCTATCGCCTTAGGGGCATTAATCGGAAAATCCGAATATCAATTGGAAGTCTTAAAAGACAGCACTCCTGACGCCGTAGCAGAGGGTAAAAAACTAATTGACTCACAAGCTATCTCTATCGGGCTGAAAGAGAATATAGAAGAAAAGTTATATATCGAAATTATCTGTGAAGCTGATGGTGATACAGCGACGGCCATTATTGCTTGCGGGCATACCAATTTTATATATGTGGCCCTAAACAACCAAGTTTTACTAAACAAACAAACTACCTCCACCTGCAATGAGGATGCAAAAGAGCCGGAGTTGAACTTGCGGAAAGTGTACGATTTTGCCACCACCACACCATTGGATGAAATTCGTTTTATTCTTGAGACCAAACGTTTGAACAAAGCAGCGGCAGAACGTTCTTTCAAAGGAAACTACGGTCACGAATTAGGCAAGATTCTGAAAAGCAGCAAAAGCGAAGAACAAATATTGGGAAGTAATACATTTACCCACATCCTTTCTTATACCTCGGCAGCTTGCGATGCACGTATGGCGGGAGCTATGATTCCTGTCATGAGCAATTCAGGAAGTGGGAACCAAGGAATTACAGCTACTTTACCGGTAGTAGTCTATGCCGAAGATAACCATAAATCAGAAGAAGAATTGATCCGCGCACTGACACTTAGCCACCTGACAGCGATTTACATCAAACAAAGCTTGGGACGTCTGTCTGCACTATGCGGCTGTGTAGTGGCTGCAACAGGTTCCAGCTGTGGTATCACTTATTTGATGGGAGGCACTTACGAGCAAATCACTTTTGCCGTACAGAATATGATCGCTAACCTGACAGGTATGATTTGTGACGGAGCCAAGCCCAGTTGTGCTCTGAAATTAAGCAGCGGTGTTTCTACTGCTGTATTTTCAGCTATATTAGCGATGGAACATAAATGTGTATCTTCTGTAGAAGGTATCATTGACAATGATGTGGACCGCAGCATCCGCAACCTGACCAGAATTGGTTCACAAGGCATGAATGAAACCGATAAACTAGTATTGGATATTATGACCCACAAACAATGTGATTAAATATATATAAAGATAAGAGAGTTAAAAACGAATCAGACACGGCATTTTATACAATCCGTGTCTGATTTTATTTCTCACTCCACCAACATGTCTTTATATTGGGTATGCCGGGTAAAAAACATTTTTGCAAAAGAACAAGTAGGACGTATTTTAAGCCCTACAACCGAAGCATATCTCACAGCGGCCTCGGTCAAAGCCTGAGCTATTCCCTGCCCTTCCAACTGTGGGGGAACTATGGTATGAAGGATATCCAAAACTCCGTTCTTTTCATCATATTGCAAATAGGCGATTTGTCCCGATTCAAATACTTCGAAACGGTCTACTTTCTCGTCATGTATAACTGTATGTTCCATTCTATATTGGTTTTAATGTATGACTATTACTAATAAAAACAATAATAAAATGGAATTGTTTTTACTCATAGATGAAATCTGTTACAGAACGTATGTCTGTTGACGAAACTCCGATACACACTTTAAATGACACTATAAAATATTGAGAACTATCTGCCTTGTCTATATTGAAAAGCCGAAGGTAGTATACCAAATTCTTCCTTAAAATACCGACTGAAATATTTCGGATTATTAAAGCCCACCTGATAGGCTATTTCCGAAATATTCTGTTGACTTCCACGGAGTAATTGGGCAGCCCGCTGTAAACGAATTATACGAATAAACTCGATAGGAGTCTTACCGGTAATAGCCAATAACTTTTTATATAAATGAACGCGGCTCATCCCTAATTCCTTGCTTAACTCTTCTACAGACAAATCACTGCGTGCAATATTGTCTTCTACATATTTCACAGCATGATTTATCAGTTTTTCATCCATCGAAGTTATGGCAGTCCCACTAGGTTTGAAATCAATATAAGCATGATTCCAAACCGTTTTCAACTTCTGTTCACTTTTTTCTTCAGGAACAGCAGTCACCATTTCCGGCAACTCCTCCGGTGGAATAATATGAGTTATCATCTCATTATCCTCACCCTCAATCAATTGAATCACCGTTGCTCTTTGTGGAGCAACGGCTGAGATTGTTTCTATGTTTTTTTCTTCTGCAATTTCTTCCGTATTACCAGATTCTAATCTTCGGATATCCTCCTCCAGTCCTTCTATTGTTATTATATGGTTTGGTTCTTCTTCCGATTCCTCCCCGGCATTAGACGCCATATAAAACTCCGGAATCTGAAGTGTGGAAATGTCTTCTACCGGCTTATCTGTAACTTGCACCTGTTCTATCTTCGTCGGTTTACTCTCGGAACGCTTTACCGGGATATGGATAACAAAAACACAACCGACAGGAGTATTATCCATTACGTTCACCGTGCCATCGTGAAGTGTGACAAAATCACGTACAATACTCAGACCACCTCCGCCATCTGAGATATTCATATCCGGATTATCCACTTGATAAAAACGTTCGAAAATGCGTTCTCTGTTTTCTTCTTTAATGCCGACACCTGTATCAGCCACTCTGATTTCCAGCATTTCCCGAGAATCCTGTCCTTCCACTAAACCGACAGACACATCAACTCGTCCACCATTGCAAGTAAATTTTAAAGCATTGGAAAGCAGATTCATCATCACTTCCCTCATTTTATCCCCATCAAACAACATATTCAACGAAGGAACTGCTGAATGAAAAATGAGAGAAATATCTTTCTTTTCAGACAAAGAGATAAAAGAATCACAAATCGTATGAATACAAGAGATGATATCATCATCAGACAGACTTAAATAATATCCATTCACATCAATTTTCCTAAAATCCAACAACTGATTTACAAGATTCAACAACCTTAATGCATTGCGTTGCACTATATTTAATTTATCCATCAGAGCAGCATCCGATTGATATTCCTTCATCAGCGTTTCCAACGGTGAGATAATAAGAGTGAGCGGAGTACGTAATTCGTGGCCGACATGAGTGAAGAACTTCAATTTCATATCTGCCTTCTCCTGATTCCTCTCTATTTCTTGCTTTATTTGCTGTTTTTTAAATTTATCCCGTTCTCCACGCAGAATCCAATAGCGTCCCAATATCAATACAGCAACCAACAAAAGGCTATAAACAACATATGCCCAAACGGAACGCCAAAAAGGAGGATAGATAACAATTTTCAATGAAGCTTCTTCATCTCCACCATATCCGTCACTGTTGACTGCTTTCACCTTCAGCATATAAGTTCCGGGAGCTAGATTAGTATAAGTCACTTTGCCAAAGGCAGTAGTCATCCAACCTTCATTGAAACCTTCCAGTTTATAAGCATACTCCGTTTTTTCCGGCAAAATATAGTTATCAGAAGCAAATTGTACACTGAACATATTCTGTTCATAACTCAATTTTATCTGATCTACCTTGTTCAACGCCTTATCCAAAATCACCCTGCCTTCATATTCCTCACCCACCCCTACTTCTTCATTGAACAAGAACAAACGGGTAAACATCACGCTGGGACGTTTTTTATTGTATTTTATATCATCCGGACGGAAGCGGTTAATACCATACAGCCCTCCCATAAGAATTTCTCCAGAAGACAATTTTTTAATGGAACGCAGGTTGAACCCACTATTTTGCAAACCATCTTTGTCATCATAAACACAACTATGAAAAATATAGCGCCCTGTTTTTAAATCTACTGCCGGTATGACATTAGTTATTCCACGTGCTGTAGTCACCCATATATTTTCATTACCATCTTCTACTATTCCAGAAATGATAGGGCTGGAAACTCCTTGCTCCACTCCTAATATAATCAGTTCATCCGTTTTGGGATTATAAACATTCAGCCCCTCACATGTACCAATCCATATCAATCCACGGCTATCCTCATACACCTGACTTATATTCTGATCAGAAAAATATTCCTTACCAGATTTAGTACCTTCCAGATTAACCACTTTTTTAGTTTCAATATCCAATTCCGAAAGTCCCTGAGCGGTACCAATCCACAAAGAGCCCTCTTTTCCCATACACAAAGAGGAAACATAATCGGATATCAAGCCGGCCGAAGTTGTATTATAAGTGGTGAACAAACCCGTCTTGGGATTCAAACTCTGCACTCCCCCACCCAATGTACCTATCCATATAATCCCCTGCTTATCTTCAGCCAAAGCCAATACATTATTATGAGCCAAAGAATTTTGCCGTTCCGGTATGTTTTTTTTATAATGAATAATACGACCGTTATCATAACAAATCAAGCCTCCCCCAAAAGTACCAATCCAAAGTTTCCCATCACCGGCTTTCAAAATGCAAACAATGGCATCAGTAGTGAGTTTATCCTTACCTTTCTGTGGAAAAGCAGCCCGGTTGCCAGTCACGGAATTCCAATATATGATACCGACATCGTTGGTACCCAGCCACACATACCCCTCTTTGTCTTCTTCAATGCAACTAATATCTCCTATATACTCTGCACCAAATTTAAAAGCACACTCATTAAAATAGGAAATTCCTTTTTTATAAGTCCCCACCCACATAGTTTCACTGGAATCCTCGTATAGAACCATTACTGTATTATTTTGCAAACTACGTTCATCACCTGCCTTGTTCCGCAACTGCCTCACTTCCCCTGTCTTCTTATCCAATATATCAATGCCATCCTGATCTGTTCCTATCCATATACGCCCCTGCTTATCCTGTGATACAGCACGGACCATGTTATGAGACCGACGCTTGATAATATTTGTCAGCCAAGACAGCCACTTTTCCTGTTCCGGATTATAAACCCATATTCCAAGCGGACTGTACATCCATATATCATTATCACGATCTACAAACAGAGTGAAAATTCCCTGCTTGTCAGTTCCCAATTCCCCAACCAAATCATCCTGCTGCCATTTAATCTCATTTGTCCGAGTATCCAAACAAACAAGTCTTCCGGTATTATATACCAACAAGATTCCCTTGCTACATTCTACAATGTCCGTAATATCACCTTCTGGCAACTGATGAGTATCAAACAAAAGCGGATACAGTAATTGAGATTCCGGAATGTACAAATAACAGCCTTTTCCTTTTATATAAAACCACATATTTTTATTATGGTCTATATATACTAATGCTGGAGTTCCGTCAATACCGACTTCACATAGCCATGCATGCACCTCCCTATCAAATGTTTCTGATTCCGAGTTGTAAATGACATAACCCACACCGGTAAGAATCCATAAATTTCCTTTATAATCTTCTTGTATGCTTTTGATATAATTATCAGGTAAAGAAGCCGGATCAGCATTATTACTACGAAACAAAGTCATCTGGCACCCGTCATACCGATTTAAACCGGAAGCTGTGGCAAACCACATAAAACCTTCGGAATCTTTAAATATATCAAGGACTTGATTGTTTGACAGACCATCTTTCACCTCCAAATGTTTAAACATGAATTCACTTGCATGCATCAGACTAGAAAAGCATAATAATGTAATGATCAAACATTTTTTTCTTATTCCCATAGATTTTAAAGGCTAATTATTTTTATTCCACTGCAAATGAAGCAAAAAGCTTGATAACAGACAAACTAATATCGGCTTTTTTATCATTCGATACCCACAATATGTTTCATTTTTCCTATTTTTGCAATTGAAATGAAAGCATTAACGGATACACAATACATACGACAGCTTGTCTCGGAGGGAGAACACTGTCATCAGGATTTCAAATTCGAGATTTCGGACGCACGCAAAATAGCCCGTAGCCTTTCCGCATTCGCCAATACCGAGGGCGGCAGGCTGTTAATAGGAGTAAAGGACAATGGCAAAATAGCAGGAGTCCGCTCTGACGAAGAAATATATATGATAGAAGCAGCAGCAACCATGTATTGCAAGCCCAAAGTAGAACTGGAAACGCAGACTTACAAGGTAGAAGGAAAGACTGTATTGGAAATACGTATTAACGAAACGGTTTCTAAACCTGTATATGCCCTAGATGAAACGAATAAGCCATGGGCCTATATCCGCATCAAAGACGAAAACATACTGGCCACTCCCGTCCATCTAAAGATGTGGCAACACAGCAAGAAACCTGAAGGAGCACTTGTAACATTTACCGAAAGAGAGCAACGGTTACTGGATGTCTTGAAAGAAAAAGAAAAACTTTCATTAAATCAATGTTGCAAACTTTGCAGGTTAAACCACAAGACAACTTGTGAACTATTAGCAGACTTTATCCGTTTTGGTCTAGTGGAACTTGTTTTCCATGGACATAAGTTCTATTTTAAATTAAACAAGGAATAAGTAAAATGGATATACTGACCCTATTAATCAGCAGAGTGAATGATGTGCTTTGGACTTATATTTTGATCATCATGCTGTTAGGATGTGCATTTTGGTTTACTTTTAAAACAAATTTCGTACAATTCCGCATGATAAGAGAAATGATACGTCTATTAGGTGATTCTACAGGCAAGACAGAAGGTCGCGAACACCATATTTCCTCTTTTCAAGCTTTTGCCGTTTCCATAGCTAGCCGCGTAGGAACAGGCAATTTGGCAGGAGTCGCCACCGCCATTACTTTGGGTGGTCCGGGTGCAGTTTTCTGGATGTGGGTAATTGCTCTTTTTGGGGCCAGCAGCGCTTTTATTGAGTCCACATTGGCCCAATTATATAAAGTACACGGACATAATTCTTTCGTTGGCGGGCCAGCTTATTACATGAAAAAAGGATTAAAACAGCCGTGGATGGGAGTTTTGTTTGCCTTTTTGCTTATCTTTACTTTTGGATTTGCTTTTAATTCAGTACAAAGCAATACCATTTGTGCCGCTTTCGAAGAAGCATTCAATATTCCTCCCAGCCTAATGGGAGTGATACTGACCTCGCTCACATTAATTATCATCTTCGGAGGCATTCAGCGTATTGCTAAAGTAAGTAGCATTATTGTTCCTGTCATGGCATTGGGATACATCTTTTTATCCCTTTTCATCGTAATTGTAAATGCAAAGCATTTGCCAGAAGTTATTGAATTGATTATAGCGAATGCCTTTGGCTGGGAACAGGCATTAAGCGGAGGTATAGGCATGGCATTAATGCAAGGAATCAAACGTGGATTATTCAGCAATGAGGCCGGTATGGGTTCCGCACCCAATGTAGCGGCAAGTGCCGATGTTACCCATCCTGTAAAACAAGGATTAATTCAGACATTGGGAGTTTTTACCGATACACTTGTCATATGTACCTGCACTGCTTTCATCATTCTTTTCAGCGGAGTGGCCTCCACAAAAGAAGCCAATGGAATAAAACTTACTCAAATGGCACTGAATAATGAAATAGGCAACATCGGGACTATTTATGTGGCGGTGGCAATTCTGTTTTTCGCCTATAGCAGCATTTTGGGAAATTATTATTACGGTGAAGCCAATGTACGTTACATAACTCATCGGAAATGGGCTATCCCCATTTATCGTATAGCAGTGGGAGGAATGGTTATGTTTGGGGCATTGGCCAGTCTGGAACTGGCATGGAGCCTGGCCGATATGGCAATGGGATTTATGACTATCTGTAACTTGATAGCCATTACTTTACTAGGGAAATATGCATTCCGTCTATTGGAAGACTATCGAATTCAGAAACGTAACGGGGTCAAAAATCCAGTTTTCACCAAAGACAGAATGAAAGATATTGAAAATGATTTGGAATGCTGGTAACACAAAGCAATACCCCCGGCATCAACCATTCAATAAAAATGATAAATAGTAAAACAAAAGGATTTTAATCAAAAATGTTTCAGTTTTTATCGCTATCTTTGCAGACAGGAAAACAATATAATTTAAGAACACAATGAGCATATTTTCAAAATTATTTGGTAAAAAACAGACAGAAGGAGAAGAAACAAGCCGCATAGGTGGTATGGAAGACTTCATGACACTAATCCGTGTATATTATCAGTCTGTAATGGCCTGCAACATAGGTATCACAAATATTAATTTTTTGCCAGACATGGCAGTTTTCAAACGCACCCTTAAAATACCGACCCAAAACAACAAGTTGGGAATTGCTGAGAAGTCACGCTGCAAAAAGATGTTAGTAGAACTTTATGGTCTAAGTGATGATTTCTTTAAAGAAATTGACGGTTCTATAAAAAAGAATTGCAAGAATGTAAATGATGTCAAGACTTATCTTTTTATGTTCCAAGGATTCAGCAATGACTTGATGATGCTGATAGGTAATTTGATGCAATGGAAATTCCGTATGCCCAGCGTAATGAAAAAAATGTTACGTAACATGACCGAGAAAACAATTCATGATATCATGACCAAGACCGACTGGAAAGACGAAAGCGTACACAAGACCTGTGTTGCCATTCGTAAATACAAACAAGCCTTAGGATATTCTGAAAACTGGATGACGGAATATGTGTATAACATTGTATTACTGGCTAAAAAAGAACCAAAGCCAAAAGAATAATCATTAAAGATTTTATGAAATCCTTATTAAATATAGAAGAACATCCATTAGAGCCTTTTTTACCGGTTAACGCCAAACTACTGATGTTAGGCAGTTTTCCCCCACAAAAGAAACGATGGAGCATGGAATTCTTTTATCCCAATCTGCAAAATGATATGTGGCGTATTTTTGGAATAATATTTTTCCAAAACAAAGACCACTTTCTGAATCCTGACAAAAAGGTATTTGACAAGGAACGTATTATTGATCTTTTGAACAAAAAAGGCATCGCACTTTATGATACCGCTTCAGCTGTTCGCCGTTTACAGGACAATGCCTCAGACAAATTTCTGGAAGTTGTAGAACAGACAGATATCAGTTTGCTACTGAAGCAGATTCCAATGTGCAAGGCCATTGTAACCACAGGACAAAAAGCAACGGATATTATTCGTGAACAAATAAAGGTAAAAGAACCCGTTGTAGGAACCAGTGAACCTTTCGAATTCGAAGACCGGACAATGCGATTATACAGAATGCCTTCGTCCAGCCGTGCCTACCCGTTGCCCATTGAAAAAAAATCAGCAATATACCGGGTCATGTTCAATGAGTTAGGCCTATTAAACGAATAATGAACAATATTTTTTCATAAATAGGTTTGTATATTCCAAATATTACACTACCTTTGCAGCCGCAAACACGGGAGTAGCTCAGTTGGTAGAGCACCGGTCTCCAAAACCGGGTGTCGGGAGTTCGAGCCTCTCCTCCCGTGCAAAAAAGATTATTCAATGCCACGCCATTGGATAATCTTTTTTTATATCTTCTACTTTCTTAAGGAATTTGCAAAAGTTTATGAGTTTGTAGGCTCAACCGCCACTCTGGATGTTGCAAAATGTAAGCAATCACTTCTTCTGTATTAGCACAAGAACAAGGCTGCAAAAAATAATGACTGGCAGACAAATCCAAATAAGCAGAAACATCTTGTCCCACATAAACCACTTTCACCTCATCTATACGATCTAGATTTATTTTCGCCCCTTCTTTAGGGGAACAAGTAACCCAATCTATATTTTCAGGCAGCAGACAAGTGCCGTTTGTCTCAATACAAACATACTTCCCTTCATGATGCAATGCATCAACTAACTTTTCATCAATCCACAATCCTGGCTCACCACCAGTCAGTATTACTACCTGGGTCGAATATTTTGCCACTTCCATCACAATATCCTCATCACTCATCAATGTACCTTCTTCATGCTGAGTATCGCAAAAAGGACATCTCAAATTGCACCCGGAAAAACGTACAAAAACGGCAGGTATTCCAGTATGATACCCCTCCCCCTGTAAGCTGTAAAATATTTCATTAATCCTTCTCATAGATAACGGTATTTCCTTCTGACTCGCGAACTTCAACCTTGAAACAAGTGGGAATTTGCTCACATACCCAGCGTGCAATATTTTCAGCTGTAGGATTAAAAGAAACAACCTCATTCAAATTCCGGTGATCCAAACGCCCCATCACCGTTTCCTTGATATGCGTGAAATCCACCACCATACCATCCTCGTTCAAAACCTCGGAACGACAATAAACGGTAATAATCCAATTGTGACCGTGCAAATTCTCACATTTACTTCTATACGACAGCTTCAAGCTATGGGAAGCTGAAATTTCCATTCGTTTAATTACTGTATACATAGCATTTAATTATAATAAGAAAGAACTCACACCTAATGTCACCTCGGTGCTACAGGACGCAAAGATACACCATAAAAAAGAATAATATAAAAAGGACACTGTATTTTTTTGTTTTTTGGTCTATATTTGCACCTATGAAAATACTATATACCATTGTAGGAACAACCTCACTCATACTAGGCATTATCGGCATATTTCTTCCTTTACTGCCTACCACCCCCTTTTTATTACTGACAGCCGCCATGTATTTCCGCAGTTCACCACGCTGGTATCATTGGCTCATCCAACAAAAATATTTAGGAAGCTACATCCGCAATTTCCGCGAGCATAAAGCAATACCTTTACATGCCAAAATCATTTCCGTATCATTAATATGGATTACCCTAAGCTATTGCGCCATCTGGACACTACCCTACATTTGGGCAAGAATCCTGTTTCTGATTATTGCAATCGGTACTACCTGGCACATCTTGTCCTATAAAACATTAAAACGATAGACAATCCTCAACAGACATATGTAATAGTAAAAAGATCATATTCGAACAGCACGGGAAAAACAGCTAATAAAGACGTTAAAAAAGTTTTTTAAACGACAAACGATAAATTTAGGACGAAATATTTTCGTGTTTGCTTCCAATCCTTTATATTTGTGTACAATTTTGGTATAAAATGACTGAAGAAGACAAAAAGCTATTAAATACTTTCGAGGCAAGACTGAGGCATTTTATGTATTTGCATGATGAATTGAAACATGAAAATGCACAGTTAAAGCAACTTCTCACTGAAAAAAACGAGGAGGTAAGACGATTGGAAAATAGCCGGAAAGAATTAGAAGTAAGGTATACCAATTTGAAAATGGCGAGGACAATCAGTATTCATGATAAAGACATCAATGATACAAAACAACGGTTGTCAAGGCTTGTGCGTGAGGTCGACAAATGCATCGCTTTATTAAACGAATAAAAAAAGTTGGACAATAAAACGATAGTATTATGGACGATATGATGAAGATACATCTACTGATTGACAACGAACGATACCCGATGACCATCCGTCGTGAAGATGAACAGTTATACAGGGACGCTGCCAAACAGATTGACAATAAACTAAACAAATACCGTAGTTATTACCCTGATTTCAGCCCCGCAAGGCATTGGGCAATGGCTGCGCTGGAGTTAGCTTTTGAAAATATTTCTATGAAAGACAGGAATAATACTGCACCTTATCAGGAAAAATTGAAGGAGCTGACCAAAGAGATAGAAAAACAAATCAGTAACAGAGAGTAATCGTTTAGAATTGAAGATATTCACGCACAGCTATACTGTTAAGAGAAGGGTTCTTAACAGATAGATTGTGCGTTTTTTATTTATATATAAATTAATAACAATGATAACAACGGTAATAATAGCAATTGTGTGTTTCGCTGTAGGTGGTGGCCTATCATACATGCTTTTCAGATATGGCCTGAAATCTAAGTATGACATCATCATCAAAGAGGCACAGACGGAAGCTGAAGTAATTAAAAAGAACAAGCTTTTGGAAGTAAAAGAAAAATTCCTGAACAAAAAAGCTGATCTGGAAAAAGAAGTCGCCCTACGTAACCAAAAGATTCAGCAAGCCGAAAATAAATTAAAACAACGCGAACTGATGTTGAACCAAAAACAGGAAGAGGTTCAACGCAAACGTACAGAAGCGGAAGCTATCAAAGAAAATCTAGAAGCTCAAATTGTCATCATAGACAAGAAAAAGGATGAACTGGATAAATTACAAATGCAAGAACGTGAAAAACTGGAAGCTCTTTCCGGTCTTTCTGCTGAGGAGGCCAAAGAACGCCTGATTGAATCTTTGAAAGAAGAAGCGAAAACACAGGCTGCTTCCTATATTAACGACATTATGGACGACGCCAAATTAACAGCTAATAAAGAAGCTAAACGTATCGTTATCCAGTCTATCCAACGAGTAGCCACAGAAACTGCTATCGAAAACTCTGTAACCGTATTCCATATTGAATCGGACGAAATAAAGGGACGCATCATCGGCCGTGAAGGGCGTAATATCCGGGCTTTAGAAGCAGCAACCGGTGTCGAAATCGTTGTAGATGACACACCCGAGGCTATTGTACTTTCAGCGTTTGACCCTGTACGCCGCGAAATTGCCCGCTTAGCATTACACCAACTGGTTACAGATGGACGTATCCACCCGGCACGCATTGAAGAAGTGGTAGCTAAAGTACGCAAACAGGTAGAAGAAGAAATTATTGAAACCGGTAAACGTACCACTATTGATTTAGGTATTCATGGCCTGCACCCTGAATTGATCCGTATTATCGGTAAGATGAAATATCGGTCCTCATACGGTCAGAACCTTCTACAACATGCTCGTGAAACAGCCAATCTTTGCGCTGTGATGGCTTCTGAACTAGGTTTGAATCCTAAAAAAGCAAAACGTGCCGGATTACTGCATGATATAGGTAAAGTACCTGATGAAGAACCGGAATTGCCGCACGCATTGTTAGGCATGAAGATAGCCGAAAAATATAAAGAGAAACCAGACATATGTAATGCTATCGGTGCTCACCATGACGAAACTGAAATGACTAGCCTGCTGGCTCCCATCGTACAGGTATGTGATGCCATTTCAGGCGCACGTCCAGGCGCTCGCCGTGAAATCGTAGAAGCTTATATCAAGCGTTTGAACGATCTAGAACAATTAGCCATGTCTTATCCAGGGGTAACAAAAACCTATGCCATCCAAGCTGGCCGCGAATTACGTGTGATTGTAGGTGCCGACAAGATTGACGACAAACAGACTGAAAGTTTATCCGGTGAAATTGCGAAAAAGATTCAAGACGAAATGACTTATCCGGGACAAGTGAAGATTACAGTCATCCGCGAAACACGTGCGGTAAGTTTCGCCAAATAAAAATCAGAAACAAGAAACTCAACTATAATCCCTCTTTTTCTTTAGAAGAAAGAGGGATTTTTCATTTTGTATTCCCACATTTTATCCACAGTCTGGACAAACTCAAGAAAAAAAATAAATTTCTAATTGCCAAGCAGTAAATCATCTAATCCTTCATTTAAATTATGTAGAACATAAAACAAGATCAAACTATGAGACTTAACAGTATGCTAGCCACAGTGCTTATTTTCCTTTGCTCTTTAGTAATTTCATCGTGCAGCAATGATGAACTTGCTCCCATCTCCTTAAAAAATAGAGAAACAGCAAATATAAAATTAAACTATCCTAATAATCAGACATACTCTTTTCCTTTGCAAGGGGGAGACGGGAATTATGAAATAAGCTGCGATAAACCGGAAATTATAGAAACCAAAATGATTTCTTCTTGCGACATATCCATAAAAGCATTAGCATTAGGTGAAGCGATTATTACTGTAAGAGATCAATCTGGAAACAAACTTGACATTCATGTAATAGTAGACTATTACACCGATAATTACATTGTAAGCAAACAGGATATACTTCTTACAGGAGACTTAAAAGATTCTGAAAAACAAACAATTAAAGAAAAAGCATTAGCTACAATACCAGTAAAGACAGGAGGAGGATACAAATTTATCTACACGGATGCAGAAATTGCAAGAGGCAAAGTACTGGTTTATCAAGAAAAGTTTGGAGACAAGGCTATAGAAGGTAGTTTTGAAAGAAAGTCCAATGAAATAGAAAATGAGCAATGGGGTACAAGACATATCATCTCATTTGATCTAACTCTTCCAGAGCAACCCAAAAGAACATTTATAATCTCTGAATATATACCTTCTTCCAGGACTTCCCCCATAGTCCTCATGGCTTTTTTTGAGGATTTAAAAAAGACATTCACTATAGATTATCCGACCGTCGAGCAAGTTTATACCGAGCAAGTATTAACTGTACCGTCACATTTATATTATTAATATATTATCTTTCTTTCCAAAAGGAAAGAGCATTCATTCTTGTTATATGCGGTAGAACCTCACCTACCCCATATAACAAGAATGATCCCCCATTCCTCCAATATCCCCATGTATAAAAAACATTCTTTTGGCCAAAAGTTTATTTTTGAAGTATTCGTTTTTCTTCGAACATTTTTTTTGCACAGGCATACCCTTCCTCATATAAATCGGTCAGTTTCTTTATATCTGTTTCAATACGGTCCACTTCCATCGGCTTTTCAGGACGAATTACCACAATCCTGCCCTTGTCTTCCAATTGCTCTACCAAATCAAGCTGTTCGTTGTAAATACGACAACGTTTACTTAAAACCACGCGCAAACGAGGGTATTTTTTATAGATAAAATGAGGAATTTTCATATCCTTTCCTTTTTTGCGATATCCCCGATTACGGGTAAGTACCACTACATTTTTATCAAATCCTTGTTCAATAGCACGCAACACAGGAATAGAATCCACAATTCCCCCATCCAGCATCGGCTCACCATCTACATAAGCTATAGGACAAACATAAGGAAGACTGCTGGACGCCTTAGCTATGGCAATAATACGTCGAGGATCATGTTTCTCTTCCAAATAACACGCCCTACCTGTAATGCAATTAGTAGTCACCATTTCAAAACGAGCAGGATTTTCAGCATATGTTTTATAATCATAAGGAAGAATTTCCTTAGGAAAATGTTCATAAAGCAATTCCTGATCAAGAATACTGTGCTTACGCCATAAATGCTTTATGCCGATATAATGATATTTCTCCAATAAATCAATATTACTAAACTTAGCTCTACCACGCTGGCGAGACATATATGAAAGACCATTGCACGCTCCGGCAGAAACTCCTACCCCATACGGAAACCAAACCTTCTTATCCATCATATAGTCTAATACCCCGCAGGTAAAAACTCCGCGCATACCTCCGCCTTCCAGTACCAGCCCTGTTTTATCATCTATTTTCATAATCAATGTTGAGGAACAAATCTATCCTTGAAAGAGTTCACTGCAAAGTTAACCTTTTCAAAGTATTTAGCCGTATCTTTTATATTTATTAAATAATTGCATTCCATCATAAATATCAATCAAATTCTCCTAGCAGTATAAATTACTGAATGGCAACTTATCAAGGAAAAATAAGAGAAACCTGTGAAATTAGAAAAGCAAGATTGACAAATGATAAAAATAAAGCCGAAATCGATTAAAAAATCAAATAAGCAAATAGTACTTTTAAGATTATAATTATTACATTTGCAACACAGTTCAATAAATTTTCAATTAAAATAAAGTTAGCCATGTTTGATTCCGCAACTTATCAAAGACGCCGTCAGGCACTTAGAAACAAAGTGCAAAACGGTATTATCCTTATACTAGGTAATAATGAAGCTCCGGCAAACTATCCGGATAACACATATAAATTCCGTCAGGACAGTTCATTCCTCTACTTCTTCGGTCATTCTCACCCCGGATATGCAGGTGTAATAGATATAGAAGCAGGAGAGGATTATTTCTTCGGAAATGATGTAGATATGGACGACATTATCTGGATGGGGCCCCAACCCAGTGTGAAAGAGTTGGCTGCACAAGTAGGTATTCAGAAAAGTTTTCCCTTTCCCCAGCTAAAAGAGGTGGTAGGAAAAGCTATCGCGCAAGGTAGAAAAGTACATTTCCTTCCTCCCTACCGATTCGATAATATGATGCTCTTGGAAGACTTAACCGGTATCCGTGCCGCTATAGTAAAGAAATACGCTTCTGTAGAATTGATAAAAGCTGTAGTTGATTTACGTTCTGTAAAAGAAGCTTGCGAAATAGCAGAAATCGATTTGGCATGTAATATCGGTTATGAAATGCACACAGCCGCTATGCGTCTATGTAAACCTGGAATAAAGGAACAATATATCGCCGGAGTACTGGATGGCATCGCCGCTTCTTATGGAAGCATGACTTCATTTGCCACTATCCTGACCCAACATGGGGAAACATTACATAATCATGACCATAGCCATATATTAGAACCAGGACGCATGATGCTGACAGATGCCGGAGCTGAAAGAGTGACAAATTATTGTTCTGACCATACCCGTACCGTACCTGTGGGAGGCAAATTTGAAGGACGGCAAAAAGATGTGTATAATATTGTATTGGCTTGCCATGATAAAGCATTGGAAATTACTCGTCCAGGTATAACCTATATGTCTGTACACTTAGAAGTTTGCAAAGTGCTGGTTCAAGGATTAAAAGACCTGGGGCTCATGAAGGGCAATGTGGAAGAAGCTGTTGCCGCTGGTGCACACGCTTTATTCCTGCCCCATGGATTAGGTCATATGATGGGATTGGATGTACATGACATGGAAGACCTGGGACAAATTTACGTAGGATATGACGATGAAATCCGTCCTTCTTCCCAGTTCGGGCTAGCCTCCCTGCGCATGGGACGTCGCTTACAGGAAGGCTTTGTGATTACCGATGAACCGGGCTGCTATTTTATTCCAGCATTGATTGACAAATGGAAAGCTGAGAAAATGCATACAGACTTCCTGAACTTTGATGCCATTGAAAAATTCAAAGATTTTGGAGGCATCCGCCTGGAAGACGATATTCTGATTACTTCGGAAGGCTCCCGTTTCACTGGCGAGAAACGCATCCCTATCACTATCGAAGAAGTAGAAACTATCATGAATGAGTAACATAACAAACAAAACTATTATTTCTAAAATGAAAAGATTTACATTATTAGCAGCATTAGGTTTATGCAGTATAAGCCTCTTTGCACAAGATGCACAAAAAGAAGAGCCAAAGGAAGAAGGGTTTGTATTCACTACAGTAAAAGAACTGCCTATTACTTCTGTCAAGAACCAAAGCCGTGCCGGTACTTGCTGGTGCTATTCCAGTATGGCTTTTCTAGAATCAGAATTACTTCGTATGGGAAAAGGAGAATACGACTTTTCTGAAATGTACATCGTACACCAAACTTATTTGGATCGAGCCGATGCCGCCGTACGTACTCACGGAGATGTATCTTTTTCCCAAGGAGGATCATTCTATGACGTTATCTATGGAATGAAAAAATTTGGTCTGGTACCCGAAGAAGTTATGCGTCCGGGAGTCATGTATGGTGATACATTAAGTAACCATACAGAACTTACAGCCGTATCGGATGCTGTAGTAGCAGCAATAGCCAAAGGAAAATTACGCAAACTCCAGACAGATAATAACCATAATCCATTATGGAAAAAGGCCATTGCCGCTATTCATGATATCTATTTAGGTAAATGCCCTGAAAAATTCACTTATAAAGGAAAAGAATACACTCCCCATTCATTCTTCGAATCAACAGGATTGAATCCAAATGATTACATTTCATTGACCTCGTACACCCACCATCCGTTCTACGAACCATTTGTTCTTGAAATTCAAGACAACTGGCGTTGGGGGCAATCATACAACCTTCCCATTGATGAATTCATGCAGGTTTTTGATAATGCCATTAATAACGGCTATCCAATCGCATGGGGATCTGATGTCAGTGAACAAGGCTTTACACGTGACGGCGTAGCTGTTATGCCCGATACGGAAAAAGTACAAGAACTAAGTGGATCAGACATGGCTCATTGGTTGAAAATGAAACCGGAAGAAAAGAAACTGAACACCAAACCACAACCCCAGAAATGGTGTACACAAGAAGAACGCCAGGAAGCTTATGACAATTGGGAAACAACCGATGATCATGGTATGTTGATTTACGGTATAGCTAAGGATCAAGAAGGAAACGACTATTATATGGTAAAGAATTCTTGGGGAAAAGCCGGAAAATACGATGGCTTATGGTATGCCTCTAAAGCATTCGTCCGTTACAAAACCATGAATATCGTAGTCAATAAAAATGCACTGCCTAAAGAAATTGCTAAAAAATTAGGTATCAAATAATCCGCTACTATACAATACTTTACCGCTAATTCCATAAAATATATATGGAATTAGCGGTTTTTTTATTTGTTTTTTCCTAACTTTACGGATTGATTGGGTAAGTATAACCAGAAAATGGTATTATCCCGTCTCCGAGAGCAGAAAAAAGAAAAAACAATATATAAAATGAATCACAAATGGAATTATCAACCTCCAAGCCAAGAACAGACAGAAGCAGCTAAAGCATTAGCCAAAGAAACAGGGATCAGCCCGATTCTTTGTAAGTTGTTGCTGGAAAGAGGTATAACCTCAGCAGCAGAGGCTAAAAGATTTTTCCGCCCCCAGCTTAACGAGCTACACGACCCATTCCTGATGAAGGATATGAGCATTGCTGTAGAACGGCTTAATCAAGCTATGGGCAGGAAAGAACGTATCATGGTTTATGGAGATTATGATGTAGACGGTACAACAGCTGTAGCATTGGTATACAAATTTCTCCAGCAGTTCTATTCGAACATTGACTACTATATTCCCGACCGATATAATGAGGGCTACGGAGTATCAGTAAAAGGAGTGGATTATGCCTGTGAAACAGGTGTAAAACTCATTATTGTGTTAGATTGCGGTATTAAAGCCGTAGAGGAAATTGCTTATGCAAAAGAAAAAGGTATCGATTTCATCATCTGTGACCACCATGTGCCTGATGATATATTGCCACCAGCCGTAGCTATTCTGAATGCCAAACGGGCTGACAATACATATCCTTACGATCATCTTTCGGGATGTGGTGTAGGCTTCAAGTTCATGCAGGCTTTCGCTTTGAATAATGGCATTGAATTTCATCAACTAACTCCTTTATTAGATTTGGTTGCTGTCAGTGTAGCATCAGACATCGTACCTATCATGGGAGAGAACCGAGTGCTGACACACCACGGCTTAAAGCAGTTGAATTCCAATCCCAGTGTAGGTCTGAAAGCTATTATCGATGTATGCGGATTATCAGAAAAAGAAATTACCGTAGGTGATATCGTATTCAAGATAGGTCCGCGCATCAACGCATCCGGACGTATACAGAACGGAAAAGAGGCGGTGGAACTGCTCATAGAAAAGGACTTCTCGGCAGCATTGGAGAAAGCCAACCAAATCAACCAATACAATGAAACCCGTAAAGATCTGGATAAGACCATGACCGAAGAGGCCAACCAAATTGTAGACCACTTGGAAGGACTAGCAGACCGGCGTTCCATTGTCATCTATAATGAAGCGTGGCATAAAGGTGTTATCGGTATCGTAGCCTCACGCCTTACAGAGATTTATTACCGCCCGGCAGTTGTATTAACCCGTACAGATAATCTGGCAACTGGTTCCGCCCGTTCCGTATCAGGTTTCGATGTCTACAAAGCTATCGAACATTGTCGTGACTTGTTGGAAAACTTTGGAGGACACACTTATGCTGCAGGACTATCCATGAAAGTGGAAAATGTGGAAGAATTCACCCGTCGTTTTGAAACCTATGTCACAGAACATATTTTGCCGGAACAGACCAGTGCTGTAATTGATATTGATGCAGAAATTGACTTCCGGGATATCACTCCGAAGTTCCATGCCGACCTGAAAAAGTTCAATCCCTTCGGACCGGACAACCACAAACCAATCTTTTGTACACATAATGTATATGATTATGGAACCAGCAAAGTAGTAGGGCGTGATCAGGAACACATCAAGTTGGAATTGGTAGACAATAAATCAAACAATGTGATGAATGGCATCGCTTTCGGACAAAGTTCACAAGCACGCTATATCAAGACCAAACGTTCTTTTGATATTTGTTATACCATTGAGGAGAATACGCACAAACGTGGTGAAGTACAATTGCAAATAGAAGATATAAAACCCAGTGAGGAATAATGATAAAGATTTATCTTTGAAATATGTCAAAACTTTAATGACGTTATCAGACACTTATCAGAATAATAAGATGATAAGTCATTGGAGTTTTGACATAATTTTCTTATTTCCCTTCCAATGACCTATAAAGAAATTCTAAAACAATATTGGGGATATGATGACTTTCGGGGCATACAGAAAGAAATCATTGAAAGTATAGGCAACGGTCACGACACGCTAGGATTGATGCCTACCGGTGGCGGCAAATCCATTACCTTCCAAGTACCAGCTTTAGCACAACCCGGATTATGTTTGGTTATTACACCTCTTATTGCCCTGATGAAGGACCAAGTACGCAATTTACGCGACCGAGGTATCAAAGCTTTGGCAGTTTATTCAGGCATGACACGCGAAGAGATTATTGTTGCATTGGAAAACTGTATCTTCGGCGACTATAAATTCCTTTATATTTCTCCGGAAAGGCTGGATACTGAAATATTCCGTAGCAAACTACGGAACATGAAGGTAAGCATGATCACGGTAGATGAGTCACACTGTATCTCTCAATGGGGATATGATTTCCGCCCTGCTTATCTGAAAATTGCAGAAATTCGCGAACTCCTTCCCGACATACCTGTATTGGCACTGACAGCAACTGCCACTCCGGAAGTAGTAACAGACATTCAAACAAAGCTAAACTTTAAAAAAGACAGTCAGGTTTTCCGAATGAGTTTCGAAAGAAAAAACTTGGCTTACATTGTACGTCCTACAGAAAATAAACAGGAAGAGCTATTGCATATTTTAAATAGTGTGCCCGGCTGCGCCATTGTCTATACCCGCAACCGGAAACGTACACGTGAAATTGCCGAACTACTGGTCAATAACGGCATAACTGCCACTTTCTATCATGCCGGTTTGAATAATGATGTAAAAGATCAACGTCAAAAAAGCTGGCTCACCGGAGAAAGCCGTACTATGGTAGCAACCAACGCCTTCGGAATGGGTATCGACAAACCAGATGTACGTATCGTTATCCACATAGATATGCCTGATTCTCCTGAAGCCTATTTTCAAGAAGCCGGACGAGCAGGGCGCGACGGGCAGAAAGCATATGCTGTCCTGCTATACGCCCAAAGTGATAAAACCACCCTCAACAAACGTATCAGTGATACATTTCCCGACAAGGATTATATCCGAAAAGTGTACGAAGATATCAACTACTATTTTCAAATGGCCATGGGAGACGGTATGGGTTGCACCTTTGCTTTTAACTTGGATGAATTCTGTCGTAACTTCAAACATTTCCCCGTACAAGCCGACAGCGCTTTAAAGATTCTGACCCGTGCCGGATATTTAGAATATACAGACGAGCAAGATAATGCTTCACGTATTCTTTTCACGATGAAACGCGACGAACTCTATAAACTACACGAGAATGATACAGATACAGAGAAACTGATAAACATCATCTTGCGTTCTTATACAGGACTATTTACTGATTATGCCTATATTAACGAAGATTCCTTAGTAATCCGCTCCGGATTAACCCGCCAACGAATCTATGAAATTCTACTGGCGCTGACCCGTAGACATATCATACATTACATTCCACGGAAAAAGACACCTTATATTATATATACCCGTGAACGGCAAGAAAAGAATCGCCTTGCCCTAACTCGGGAAATATACGAAGACCGGAAAAAAAGCTATACCACCCGAATCAAGGCTATGATAGAATATGCCACAGCCGATGATAAATGTCGTAGCCGAATGCTACTCAGATATTTCGGAGAAAAGAACGAACACAACTGCGGACAATGTGATGTATGTCTTAACAAACATCATTCAGGAATAAAACAGGGAGAATTTCAAGAATTGGAACAACAAATCAAACAGCTATTGCAGGCAGGCGCCATGCCTGCTTCAGAACTACTGAACCAATTGAATAGCAATCGTGAAAAAGCGGAAAAGGTACTCTCCTACCTACTTTCCGAAGAAATAATACAATTAAAAGATGGAATTCTTTCTGTATAAATCGTATCTTTGCCATTGATTTATTAACCTTTTACCCCAACAGAACATGAAAAAAATGCATTTGGCAATCATTTGTCTTTTTACCGGTTGTACTATCTTTGCCCAAAACATAGATGTACAGCCCATCCCTCAACAAGTTTCCAAACAAGACGGACAAATCAATTTACCTGAAACTTACCAACTCTTGGGAGAAACTGAAGCCAATCCATATGCCGTACAAGAATTAAAATATTTATTAGGTGGAAAACACCCGGCCAATACCGGTTTGCGCATTTATATAGGAGAAAAAGGAGACAAGTCCATCCGCAAGTTTACTCGTCAGATCCCCAACCAAAAGGAAGGTTATTATCTATCCATCAATAATAAGGAAATAATTCTGGCAGGAAACGATGAACGTGGAACCTACTATGCCTTGCAAACCTTAAAACAATTGCTCAAAGATAACCAATTACCGGTAATAGAGATACAAGACTATCCGGCCATACGCTACCGTGGTGTCGTAGAAGGATTTTACGGAACCCCCTGGAGCCATAATGCCCGTCTTCGCCAACTTCAATTTTATGGTGAAAACAAAATGAACACCTATATATACGGCCCTAAAGATGACCCTTACCATAGTTCTCCCAACTGGCGTCTGCCTTACCCCGAAAAAGAAGCAAAACAATTACAGGAATTAGTAAAAGTAGCTCAAGAAAACGAAGTCGATTTTGTTTGGGCTATCCATCCGGGACAAGACATCAAATGGAATAAGGAAGACCGTGAATTATTATTGGCAAAATTTGAAAAGATGTATCATCTCGGTGTCCGTTCTTTTGCCGTCTTCTTTGATGATATTTCAGGAGAAGGTACCAACCCTGTGAAACAAGCAGAACTGCTGAATTACATAGATGAACATTTTGTAAAAGTAAAACCGGATGTAACTCCCCTTATCATGTGTCCTACAGAATACAATAAAAGTTGGTCCGACCCTGCTAAAGGATATCTTACTACTTTAGGAGACAAACTGAATCCATCCATACAAATTATGTGGACAGGAGACCGGGTTATTTCCGATATTACCCAAGATGGTATTCAATGGATAAACGAACGGATTAAACGTCCGGCATATATATGGTGGAACTTTCCTGTTTCCGATTACGTTAGAGATCATCTGCTCATGGGACCAGTATATGGAAACGATACTCAAATAGCCAATCAGATGTCTGGCTTTGTAACTAATCCGATGGAACATGCCGAGGCTTCTAAAATAGCCATTTATAGTGTAGCCTCATACGCTTGGAATCCAACAAAATATAACAGTGAAAAAACTTGGAAAGACGCTATTATGAACATTTTGCCCGATGCTGCCACTGAACTGGAATTCTTTGCCGCCCATAATTCGGACTTGGGCCCCAACGGACATAAATATCGCCGAGAGGAATCTGTAAATCTCCAACCCACAGCGCAGAGCTTTACTGAAAGTTACATAAAAAATAAAACTTACACTGAAAAAGACTTCTCTATTCTACAAGAAACCTTCAGCCAGATGGTTGAATCAAGTGATATTTTAGTCGCCCATGCTGATAAAAATCCGATTATAGTAGAAATCATGCCTTGGCTTTATCAGTTCAAACTATTGGGTGAAACCGGAAATGAAGTACTGGCAATGGTCAAAGCATACGACAAAAATGACCAATCTTTATTTATGCGTAAATACAAGCACGTGAAAGCCTTGCAACAACAAATGTTTCAAATTGACCAGACATACAACCAAAACCCTTACCAGCCGGGTATAAAGACAGCAGGAAGAGTAATCAAGCCATTGATTGATCAAACTTTCGCCACCGTCACGCAATGCTATAACCAAAAATATAGCACACTGCTGAATGCTGAAACCGACTATATGCCGCATAAACTAATAAGCGATATCAGTCAGATAAAGAACTTACCTTTACAGGTAAAGATAAACCGCATTCAGATTTCTCCGGCGCTGGAAGTTATCAGATGGCCCGGTAATGGTTCATTGACTATCGAACTGGATCAAGTTTATCCCGGAGAAAATATAGAGATAGATTTCGGGAAACCGGAAATCGCAACTTGGGGAAGTCTTGAGATATCTGCAAATGGAAAAGACTGGAGTAAAGTAAACTTTACACAAGAAAACAACCGACTGACTGCCAGTTTACAACAGAAACCAATAAAGGCAGTACGTTTTACCAACATGCAGCATCAGGAACAAGAAATTTACCTCAGACGATTTATTATAACAATAGACAAATAAAACAACTATAAATTATGGGCTTATTTAAATCCTTATTCGGCGGAAACAACACCCCCGAAACCGAAAAAGAGAAAAATGATAAAAAGAACTTCGAGATTTTAAAATACGACGGCATCCGCGCCCAACGTATGGGTAAACTACCTTATGCCATTAAATGTTTTGAAGAAGCAGTTGCCATCAACGATGAATTGGAAACACTCAGCCTGCTAGCCACTGCTTATACACAGGCAAACCGACTAGATGATGCCCGTATCACACTAGACCGCATGGCTACAAAAGATCCTGAACAAGTAAACACCTTCCTTTCACTAGCTGGCATCTGCTATATGCAGGAAGATTACGAAAATATGAAGGATGCCTGCCAAAAAGCTTTGGTTTTAGATAATAAGAACCCCCTATCTTTCTATTTGACAGCAAAAGCAGCTATCGGCATGAAAGATGATATCACCGCCATCGCTATGCTGACTAAAGCTATCGTATTGAAAGAAGATTATACCGAAGCATACCAGCTACGCGCTGAAGTACTTTGGAAAATGAAACAAGCAAAAGATGCTGCCGAAGATATACAAAAGTTGCTCAGCCTCAATCCCGACGACGAACAAGCCTTGCTTTTGAAAGGAGAAATTCTAGCCGCCACCAATGAACCGGAACAAGCACAAGAATGTTTTAATCAAGTATTGTCACTCAATCCGTTCAATGAAAAGGCCTATATCCTGTCAGGCGAACTATATCTGGTAAACAAAGATTTTGACAAAGCATTGGCTGTATATGATGAAGCCATTGAAATCAATCCCAACTTTGCCAAAGCATATCATGAACGAGGACGTATCAAATTACTTAAAGGAGACAAAGACGGATCTGTGGAAGATATGAAGAAAGCAATAGAACTGGCTCCTGAAAATGAAATGAATATTAGCGGTCAATACAATAATTATGAAAACATGACTAAGAATGTTCCGTTTTAAAAGCGGAACATTTCAATTCGTTTTATTGTTTATTTATATACAAAATAAGCAAAAAACACATGAGCGTAAAAGAACAGTATTGGAAATATTCCCTTATCACCATTATACTGGGATTAGGACTTATTTTATTTATAAAAATGTCTCCTTTCATGGGAGGTATTTTAGGAGCATGCACCATTTACATCATGGTAAGAAAACAAATGTTTTATCTTACCCAAGAAAAACATTTCAAAAAAAGTATTACAGCCATTTTACTCTTGATAGAAGCCATCATGTGCTTTCTTGTACCTTTATCATTGGCTGTATGGTTACTGATCAATAAATTACAGACGGTAAACGTAGATACGACAGGTTTTATCCATACGGTAACCAATCTTGCCGATTGGCTTCATACCAAGACGGGATATGACTTACTAAGCACAGAAAACATTTCATCCATAGCCTCCATTCTTCCTGCCATCGGACAGTTTCTGATGGGAAGTATCAGTAGCTTTGCCGTTAATGCTTTCGTATTGGTCTTTATTCTCTACTTCATGCTGATTGGCGGAATTCAAATGGAAAAATACATCTATGAGTTACTTCCCTTCAGCGATACAAACAAAAAAAATGTACTGAAAGAAATTAATATGATTGTCAGGAGTAATGCAATAGGTATTCCCTTACTGGCAGTCATTCAAGGAGGAATAGCTACATTAGGCTACTATTTGTTTGATGTACCCAGCGCGCTATTGTTTGGCTTCCTGACCTGCTTTGCCACCGTCATTCCTATTGTAGGAACAGCATTGGTATGGTTCCCTCTAGCTGCCTATCTTGCTCTTTCAGGAGATTGGACACATGCCGTCGGACTACTTCTTTATTGTGGATTAATTGTAACAAACATTGACAATCTAATTCGTTTTATTCTGCAAAAGAAGATGGCAGACACCCATCCACTCATCACCATTTTTGGAGTGGTCATCGGACTTTCCTTATTCGGATTCATGGGTGTCATATTCGGACCGTTATTGTTATCCATCTTCATTTTATGCGTGAATATCTTTAAGACGCAATACTTAAAATAATCACTTTATATATAGTTGATAAGCATCCGCCAGTTGTTTCATCGCCTTTTCAATGATACAACGCGGACTTGCCACGTTTAAACGCATAAAGCCAATGCCTTCCTTACCAAACATTTCCCCGTCATTCAATGCCAAATGCGCTTTATCTACAAAGAATTCATTCAAATCTTTCTGGCTCAACTCCAGTTCACGGCAATCCAACCAAACTAAATAAGAAGCCTCCGGACGAATGGCCTTGATTTTAGGTGCATGTTTTTTCAAAAATTCGTCGACAAAATCTATATTTCCTTGTATATACGCCAAACATTGGTCAAGCCATTCCGTACCATGACTATAAGCAGCCTCAACAGAAAGAAAAGCAAAGACATGTCCCATATCCAACTCACCGGCATCCATATAGATACGGAAGCGTTTACGCAAATCTTCATTAAAAATAAGAGCATGCGAGGCAGATAGTCCCGGCATATTAAAAGCTTTGCTAGGAGACATAAAAGTAACGGAGTTCATTCGAGCCTTTTCACTGACAGTAGCAAAAGGACGATGCGTATGAGGAGGTAAAGTCAAATCCGCATGAATTTCATCCGAGAAGACCAATACTTTCTCATCATAACAGATATCAGCTATCGCTCGTAACTCTGCTTCAGTCCACACAACGCCACCCGGATTATGAGGATTACATAAAATAAAGAGCTTACAACCTTTAATTTGTTCACGAAAAGCATCCAAATCCATACGGTACATCCCGTTCTCCCATTTCAACGGATTTATGACCAAAGTACGCTCATTACGAGTAGTAACCCATGCAAAAGGATGATAAACAGGAGGTTGAATCATTACCTTATCCCCTTTCTGAGTAAAACAATTCATAGCCATACCGATGCCCGGTACAATGCCGGGAACAAAATTTATCACTTCCTTGGTCACGATCAAATCATAACGCTGTTTTACCCAGTTTATAATCGCATTATAATAGCTATCTGGTTTGCCGGTATACCCTAAAACTTCATTTTCGCAACGTTTACGAATAGCATCTGTTACAAAAGGAGCTGTGGCAAAATCCATATCAGCCACCCATAAAGGAATCAAATCCGTACGTCCCCAAATATGTTTCAGCCCTTCTACTTTCTCAGCAGACGTACCGCTGCGATCTATCACTTTATCAAAATTGTATTTCATTGTTTCTATTTTTAGGAATTGTCGCCCAAATATAGGAAATTTCTACATTGGGCGACATTAATATTCCCTTATTTTTTCAAGGCTTCAATTACCTGAGGCATCATTGTCCAAACAAAATTTTCACTTTGTGCTGTATAAAAATTACCATCAACAACCGATCTCTCATCAGTAGCCATCCCTTTACTTACAGCCGGTTTTGCCAAAGGATGCACAGCTAATCTCTTTCCCTCTGTAATTCCAGCAAAATCAAACAGCAGGCCTGCAGCACAATGACCTATCAGGATCTTTCCCTTCCCGGCAAATGCCTTCAAGACCGACATCAAGTCCACATTATAAGACTTATCCGCATTTTGAGCAAATACGGGAACCGCATCCCCACAGGCAAAAACCAAAGCATCAAAATCATCTTCATGCCCTATAAGATTTGCAATCACATCATCGGCCACCAATTCAATGCCCGAGTTTGTTTTAATTTCCTTTGTTTCCGCCACTGCATACACCTTATAGGATATACCATTTTCAAAAAACGCTTCCAAATACTGGAACAAACCGAATCCGTTCACCGGATTTACCGCTAAAACAGCTACTTTCTTTGCCATAATCTTAACTTATTATAAGTGAAACAATAAATTTATCTAGTAAAACAATAGTTACCTTGAGTAAGTTTATTACTTTTGTGACGCAAATGTAAGTATCCTTTTTCCCAAAAACAAGAAGGCACCTGTAGATAAGGAACTTACATAGAGGTAACCATTGTTGAACGGCAAGCAAATAGAGAATATTAAAAAATGAAAAATTTTCATCCGGATAATAATTGCCCTGTACGGAATGTATTGTGCAGGCTTGGTGATAAATGGTCTATGCTGGTTCTTATCACATTAAATGCTAACGGAACCATGCGATTCTGCGACATTCATAAAACAATAGCCGATATCTCACAACGTATGCTGACTGTAACTCTGCGCACACTGGAAACTGACGGACTAGTGAGCCGGAAGGTGTATGCCGAAGTTCCGCCGCGAGTAGAATATGAACTGACAGAAAGAGGGAAAAGCTTAATACCACATATAGAAGGATTAGTAGATTGGGCTTTACAACAGATGCCGGGAATTATGGAAAGCAGGAGCCAAACAGGCACAGCCTAAAAAAAAATTGAAAAAAAGCTTCTTATTTATTTGTTTTTACTAGAAATATATTACTTTTGCAGCGTATTCAATAACAATAAGAACAAAATGAAAGCATTATACAATACATACTTTTTCTTCTTTTATTACTTTTACTTTAGCAACAAAGTGAAGCGGGAGTTTGTATGTGTACGTTAAACAATGATTAAAACAATGCGATAATAACAACGAAATCCCGCTTCCGGCAGAAGCGGGATTTTTTTATAATATATATACGAATGAAAAAGATAGCAATACAAGGTGTACCGGGCTCGTATCACGACATTGCCGCCCACAAGTTCTTCCCCGGAGAAGAGATCGAACTAATCTGCTGTTCCACGTTCGAAGAAGTCTTTGCGAACATAAAGCAGGATAGCAATGTAATTGGTATGCTCGCTATCGAGAACACCATTGCAGGCAGTTTGCTGCACAACTATGAGTTACTGCGCGAAAGCGGCATGACCATTGTCGGCGAACACAAACTACGCATCAAACACAGCTTCATGTGCTTGCCGGACGACAATTGGGAAACACTGACAGAAGTCAACTCCCACCCTGTTGCCTTGGCACAATGCCGTGAATTCCTGATACAACATCCCAAACTGAAAATAGTAGAAACGGAAGATACGGCAGGAAGTGCGGAAGCCATCAAACGGGAAAATCTGAAAGGACACGCCGCTATCTGCTCCAGATACGCCGCCGATTTGTACGGAATGAAAGTATTGGAAGAAGGCATCGAAACAAACAAACACAACTTCACGCGTTTCCTTGTAGTGGCCGACCCATGGAAAGCCGATGACTTACGTGAACGTTCGAAAGTAAACAAGGCCAACATCGTCTTCTCCCTCCCCCACAACGAAGGAAGCCTGTCGCAAGTGCTCTCTATCTTTTCTTTCTATAAAATAAATCTGACCAAGATTCAATCATTACCGATTATAGGCCGCGAATGGGAATATCTGTTCTATGTAGACGTAATTTTCAATGATTATTTAAGATACAAGCAGTCTATCGACGCCGTTTCACCATTGACAAAAGAACTTAAAATATTAGGAGAATATGCAGAAGGAACATCAACCATATAATATTCAGCCGGCAGACCGTCTGGCGAATGTTAGCGAATACTACTTCAGCCGTAAACTGAAAGAAGTGGCACAAATGAATGCCGAAGGTAAAAATGTAATCAGTTTGGGTATCGGAAGCCCTGACATGCCCCCTTCGGAAGAAACCGTCAATGTGTTGTGCGAACAGGCAAAGCGTCCTGATGCGCACGGATACCAACCTACTGTCGGCATTCCTGAATTACGCAAAGCCATGGCCGACTGGTACAAGCGTTGGTATCATGTAGAGCTTGATCCGGCAACCGAAATCCAGCCGCTCATCGGTTCCAAAGAAGGTATCCTGCATGTGACGCTGGCATTGGTCAATCCGGGTGATCAGGTATTGGTTCCCAATCCGGGGTATCCTACCTACACCTCTTTAAATAAAATATTAGGCAGTGAGATTGTGAACTACAACCTGCGCGAAGACAACCATTGGCAACCCGATTTTGATGAACTGGAGAAGATGGACTTGAGCCGCGTCAAGATTATGTGGACCAACTATCCCAATATGCCGACCGGAGCGAACGCCACGATGGAACTGTATGAAAAGCTGGTAAACTTTGCACGCCGCCATAATATTGTGATTGTAAACGACAACCCATACAGCTTTATCCTGAACAAGAAACCACTGAGTATTCTCAATGTGCCCGGAGCCAAAGAATGCTGCATCGAGTTCAACTCTATGAGCAAGAGCCACAACATGCCCGGCTGGCGTGTGGGAATGCTCGCCACCAATGCGCAGTTTATACAATGGATATTGAAAATAAAGAGTAATATTGACTCAGGAACTTTCCGCCCCATGCAACTGGCCGCCGCACAAGCTTACAACAACAGTGTGGAATGGCACGAAGAAGCGAACGTCAATGTATATAGCCGTCGCCGCCAACTGGCAGAAGAGATTATGAAAGTACTCGGTTGTAGCTTTGATCCCAATCAGGTAGGTATGTTCCTTTGGGGACGCATTCCCGAATCTTACAATGATGTAGAAGAACTGACCGAAAAAGTTTTGCACGAAGCACGTGTGTTCATTACTCCGGGCTTTATCTTCGGCAGCAACGGCAAACGCTATATCCGTATTTCCCTCTGTGCCAAAGAAGAAAAGCTGGCAGAAGCACTGGAAAGAATTAAAAAGATAATGTAACAAAACAAAATATCAGATTATGGAATTAGATTTAAAACCCATCGAACTTCCGGGAATTGAAAAGAAACGCCCGATGATTATCGCCGGCCCATGTAGTGCCGAAACCGAAGAACAAGTAATGGATACCGCCACTATGCTGGCCAATAAAGGCATTAAGATTTTCCGTGCCGGCATCTGGAAACCGCGTACCAAACCGGGAGGTTTCGAAGGCATCGGTGTAGATGGCCTGGCATGGCTGAAACGTGTGAAACAGGAAACCGGTATGTATGTTGCCACCGAAGTAGCTACTGCCAAACACGTTTACGAATGTTTAAAGGCAGGTATTGATGTGCTTTGGATTGGCGCACGCACCACTGCCAATCCGTTTGCCGTGCAGGAAATTGCCGATGCACTGAAAGGTGTGGATATTCCTATATTGATTAAAAACCCTGTCAACCCTGACCTTGAATTGTGGATTGGAGCTTTCGAGCGCATCAACAATGCAGGTTTGAAGCAACTGGGTGCTATTCATCGCGGATTCTCTTCTTATGATAAAAAGATTTACCGTAACCTACCCCAATGGCATATCCCTATCGAATTGCGCCGCCGCATTCCCGAACTGCCTATTTTCTGTGACCCCAGCCATATCGGTGGCAAGCGCGAGTTGGTAGCTCCCCTCTGCCAGCAGGCGATGGACTTAGGTTTTGACGGCTTAATCGTAGAATCACACTGCAATCCCGACTGTGCATGGAGCGATGCCGCCCAACAAGTCACTCCCGATGTGCTGGACTACATCCTGAATCTGCTGGTCATCCGCAAAGAAACCCAAACAACTGAAAACCTGGGTGAACTGCGTAACCAAATCGATGATTGCGACAATGAGATTATCGAAGTATTGGCAAAACGTATGCGTGTCTGCCGTGAAATCGGTACATTCAAGAAAGAACATGATATGACCATTCTACAGACAGGTCGTTACAATGAGATTCTGGACAAGCGCGGTGCACAAGGTTCATTGTGCGGCATGGATTCAGAATTCATTAAAAAAGTATTCGAAGCCATCCACGAAGAAAGCGTAAGGCAACAAATGGAAATCATTAATAAATAAATACAAAAGAGTATATCAAGACTCTGAAATGCTATCATTTCATTTTTATCATTCTGAACTTTGCGAAGAATGTACATACATAAAGTATGCTGCTAACAGATTCTTCACTATTGTTCAGAATGATAAAATGATAAGCAAATTTACTTTTGCAGTATCCCATATCACCTTTTCCGGAGATAAGAAACAGAAGTTTATTTATTCTTTAATCTCCGATTAACTCTTTTATTTTTACTTGCTGAAAAACCATCTGTGCCTGGCTGCTTTCATACAATATCCCAATAGTTTCCCCGTCAACAGAAGTAATACAAGAATATCCGAAACCGCCATATTCATCAAGTAGAATTTTTCTTTCCTCCGGCCATGTTTTTCCGTCATCCAGACTGACCTTCAATGTCATGTGATCCCGACTATTATACGATTCAGGATTACAAAATAAAAGAATAGACTTCTCCATACCGTTTCTTCTATAAAGATGTTTATGGATACTTGCCATACAAGTAGGTTCAACCAATGCATTACGGGAAGTGGAATGTTCTACCCATGTTTCACCCAAATCAGCAGTTACACAAATTCTACGTCCATTTATCTCCTTATTACCATAATTCCGATTATCACGCATATTAAGCATGATATTTCCATCTTGCAGCTGCACAGCCATACATTCTGTCGTATTATGATAGGCAGGCTTACCGGCTGTCCACGTTTTCCCTCCATCCCTACTCCAGGTTATATTCGAAAAAGGCATTCCATCCTTATCCCGTCCTTGGGTAGGAAAGACCAAAGTTCCGTCTTTCAATGTAATTCCATGCCCCGGTGCCGGTGCATAAAGCCACCATTCCGGACGCTTTGTATTCCGGGTAATATTTATCGGTTCACTCCATGTCCGTCCTTCATCGGTACTTTTAGTAATTAAGAATTGAGATGTTTCTTTCACCTCCAGTCCCGGTTGAGAACCTTTCGCATGCCATTGATGAATCCAACGCGTACTATCCTGGGTCATACCTTCTACCCATTTCCCCGTTTTTCCATCTAAAACACCATGCATCCACAGTCCTGCCACATAGATATCTCCAGTCTTTTCATCCACCAAAATGCAAGCATCACTTACTCCATTATATTTTTCAGGCAAGCCACCCCAAGTCTTCATGTCCAGGACAACCTGCATAGGCTGCCAAGTTTCACCACCGTCAAAACTACGATTCAAAGCAATATCAATATTACCTTGCAAGTCGCGCGAGGTATCATAACGTGCATCGTAAACAGCCAGTAATGTTCCGTTCTTTGAAGTAGCGATGCCCGGAATACGGGAAGTATTCACTCCATCTTGTCCAAACTGACGTACAGCCACACCAAGACGCAAATCCACCAAAGAGCCATCCAGCAAAACTTCTCCTTTTCCCTTCACTGTTTTTACCGAAGAGCAAGCCAATCGGACACGGTGAGAAAGATTGACCCGGTCCTTCAATTTCAACGTCACCCAGACAAGGGTCGTATCGTCTTTCAAGACCAAAGGTTCCTTGAAAGAAACTTTTTCAGAAACTTGCATGGGAAGCGTTAACGGATGTTCAACAGACAATGTTCCATCCGCAGCCGAAGCATAAAGCCTGATATGTTCAATATCCGTTAAGTCTGTACTCCCTTTCAAAGAGCAAACAATTTCCCGGACAGCACAATCACCCGAAGCCTGTTTGACAAACTCCAATCTCAGTACAGGATTCGCTTCTTTCAGTGTTAATACAGGTAAAACAGGCTGTCTTACAATAACTTTCACAGGCGATGCCCACAGACCACCAATCATAAAAACAAATACAATCAAAAAAAAATAAATACGATACTTCATGACTTTATATATTTCCATTATATCCCGATTAAAAGAACTTCTATCATAAAGTACTGTTCTTCTCTCCTTCATATCAATTAGACTGAATCCATATCATGGGATTCCTTCAACTTTTCCCGTTCCGACATAAAAATCTTATAAACCGCAAAATGACGTTCCAATGCGTCACGATACCCCGCTTCATCATTCTTCTTTATATATTCCAAAAGGTCGGCATGAGTGACCAAATCGCCGTTTTTCTTCATTTCGACATTGATAGGCTCAAGAAACCTTTTGAATTTATCCTTTACAAATACCATCACCGGATGAATGATCTCCTGAAATTCCCGGATAGTCTTATTTCCGGTAATCTCATAAAGTTTAGCATGAAAAGTAAATTCACTTATAGGCGCATACTCATTATTTTCAAACACAATACCCAAACGCACTATTTCTTCTAATTCCACAATATCTTCAGGTGTAATATTCCGAAACAGATCACTACATATACCTATTTCCAAAGCTATCCTAAAGCCAAGTATATCAAATAATGAATCCTCGCTCAAAATACGAGGGTCAACCACCCGCTTCATTCCACCTAAAATAGAAGGTTCTGTCAGAATCATCCCTTTCCGGGTACGTGTTTCTATCATCCCCATCATTTTTAAACGGCTCAAAGCTTCACGTAACACACTACGTGCCACCCCTAGAGCAGCCGCCAAATCCAACTCATTGGGAATAGAATCTCCTATACGCAAATCATGCTCACGAAAATAATTCAGCAAGCTGTCCTCAACCTGGTCAACTAAAGTTACAGCCTGATTATGAAGTTTCAAATT
>JABLTQ010076910.1_pt1 | contig 42415 bp, 43 predicted proteins | sample 7160101 | NCBI WGS metagenome assembly JABLTQ01 (sample SAMN14651228, study PRJNA627086) | human gut metagenome | isolation source: feces | host: Homo sapiens | reverse complement strand
CTTGCAACCATATTTAAAGAATAATTTCCTTTTCTAGTTAAGTTTCTTTGGTAGAATCTTTTTTCATCTTCAGTTAACATTGAATACTCTTTTTCAGATAATTCTTGTTTTCTAGTTTGGATTGCAAAATAAGTTTGAGCAAGTGCTATTGTCTTTTTTCTTGAATCACCATTTTGTGCAATTAAATAACACGCATATCTAGACAATTTATAATCTTGTATATTAGTAATAGCATTATTGCTTCTTTTTGACAACTTGTTGATCTCAACAAGTTGTTCATTTTCATTAAATCCTGAATTTATACAGGTCTTTTTTGCTTTATTTAAAACCTTTAAAAAATTTCGCCAATCCTTATACTCTAAAACTTTTGCAAGTTCTCTAGCACGCCAATATTCATTACCAACTTCGTCTATATGTTTTATATCCTCAAACATCTTTTCTGTATATTCTTTTAGTTCATTCATAAACTCTCTCCTTTTTTTAGTTTTATATAATAAAATACAAAACCTAAAAAAAGTGTCGTTTTATGACACTTAAAAGATATTTTTATTTCAACATAAATTCAGACAAGCTCAATTACTTCTTTATTTGAATTACTAAACATTACAATCAAATAACAATCATATCTTGTTAGTTTATAATCAATTATATTTCTTGTTGTATTTGAACCTATACTAACCATCTTATCAGTGCCGATAAAATGGTCCATAACATTATTATTACTATTTTTACAATTCTCTATAGCCTTTTTTATTGTGCTTGAAAACCTTTGCCATAATGTATATTCAAGTAAAGGCATCAATTTTCTTGCTAGCCAATATTCATTACCTTCTTCGTCTATATGTTTTATATCCTCAAACATCTTTTCTGTATATTCTTTTAGTTCATTCATAAACTCTCTCCTTTTTTAGTTTTATATAATAAAATATCAAAATTAAAAAAAATGTCGTTTTATGATACTTAAAAGATATTTTTATTTTAACATAATCAAATAAGTGCAATAGCCTTCATATGTAAATCACCATTTTGTGCAATCAAATAACAAGCATATCTAGAAAGTTTATAATCTATTATTCTTCTTTTACCACCATTTACATTTATTGACAATTTTCCGGTCTCGAGAAATTGTCCACATATGTCAACATCACTATTCTTACACGAGATCATAGCTTGTTTAATTGCTTTGTGGAAGTTATCCCATCTTTTGTATTCAAGTGCTACTTGCAATTCTCTTGCTAGCCAATACTCTTTTTCTTCTTCATCAATATATTTTATATCCTCAAACATTTTTTCTGTACATTCTTTTAGTTCCTTCATAAACTTTCTCCTTTTTTTAGTTTTATATAATAAAACATCAAAAATAAAAAAAGTGTCGTTTTATGACACTTTTTTATTTTAATACTTCTTTTATTTTTAACTTAGCTTCATTTACCATATCATAGTTAGGATATGTAACATAGTCCTTTAAGGTACTTGAAGAATGAACTAAATCATTTCCAGCTGTACCATCTACAATTTGATAATTTATAGTCCAATCTTTAGGATTATCTATATAATTACTTATTAAAGAACTAACAATACTTCTAGATATATTAGTTTCATATAAATAACTTAATTCATTTAAAGTCTCATTATAATTAACTAAAGTTTTAGAACTTGCTAATTTCTTAAAAATTGCTAACATAATTTTTTGACAATTTTCTTGTCTTGCTTTATCACCACCATATAGATTTAATCTTTCTCTAGCTACTGTTAAAGTTTGAATTCCATTTAAATGTTGGCAACCTTTTTTTACTCTAAACTTAACTCCCTTACTATCATCATAAGAGTCCTCTATTAAAGCATGAGTAGTTGTATAAGACTTATCAGAACAAAATTCTATACCACCTACATAATCAGTAATCTTAACTAAACTACTAGTATTAAATATTACTTGATAATCTATTTTAGTATCAAATAATTTTTCTAGTGTTTTTCTATTCATATCTTCACCATAAGCATTTATAAAACTTAATTTATCCTTTAAACCATTCTTACCTGGAACCTCTAAATAATAATCCCTTGGTATACTAGTCATAAGAACAGTATTATTTTTAGTATTAATAGAAAGAATCATATTAAAATCCATTAGTTTAGCAAAATCACGACCACCTATAAATACATTAAAATTATCTGATTTACTATCCTTTGTTTTAATCTTCTTATATAAATTAAATTTATATATAATATCATAATCATCTCTTTTTAAATCCTTATTTAAACTAAATACTATTTCATAACTAGAACTATCCATTAACATAAATCTATTAGTATTATCAGAAACACTAGAAATCATTTTATTTAAATCATTATAAGATACATTATTAACCTTATAAGACTTACTAAGCTTATTAAAAGCATCATCAATATTTAAAGTAGACTTATAAGTAGCAATATTCCCTTTTATATCTGATTCCTTATAATTATTCTTCTTAAGAGAAATTACATAATACTCACTCTTAGATTCTATAACATTACTAAAAGACTTATTTAAATAACTATTAGTAACTGATAAATAATATATAAATATTATATTTATAACAGAAGATAAAATAAGAATTATACTACTAATTACTTTAAATACTTTCCTTTTATTATTTAAAAGTACAATAAATATAGCTTGAATAAATAGTAATAATATTGATACTACTACACTATACTTAACTGGTAACATATCAATTTTAAATATTAAAAATATTAAAACCATTGCTATAATAAAACTTATTATACTTAATATATTCCTTTTTTTAAATTTCATATTAAAACCTTCTTTCTATTTCTTCATAATTTAATTATACCAGTTATTGTTATATATTTAAATTTTGTCCCAAGTTAATATCGTATCTTCTTTTAAATCCTCTTTTACACTTCTTCCAATTACAATATCAGTAAATTTTGGTGAAATACCTGTTCCAGGTCGCTTTGGCATTAAATCACTTTCCTTGATTACTTCTCCTGCCTTCATATCTCTAGTTAAAACTAACGAACGTCTTGCCTCTCTTCTTGGAACTAGTTCACAATCTAATACCGTTTTTTCTGGACTACCTAAAACATCATCAATCCATTTAAAATTTTCTATTGCCTTTTTGAAATCAGATGGATCACCAGCATGATAATGATCATTTCCAGGTAATGTTTTATCAAGCGTAAAATGTTTTTCAATTACTTCTGCGCCTAATAAATATGCTGTTGCAAGAGTCATCATTGTAGAATCTGGTGCAACATGATCACTAAAACCTACTTTAACATCTGGGAAATCTTTTTTTAAAGTTTCTATAACCTTTAAATTAGCATCCTGAGGATTAGTTGGATAAGATAGTACGCAATGTAAAATTGTTATATCATTATTGCCAACCTTTTTCATTGCTCTTATAGCTTCATCAACTTCAGATAGATATGCAGCACCTACTGATACAACCATTGGTTTACCCTTAGCAGCAATATATTCAATAAATGGAATATTTGATAAATCTGAAGAAGAAATTTTATAAAAATCTACCATGTCATTCAAATAATCTGCCGAAGCATAATCAAAAGGCGTTGAAGTAAAATCCATTCCCTTTTTATGAGTATAATCACAAAGTTCTTTATATTCCTTTTCACCAAAGCTATCATGTTTTAAAAATAATTCATATTGTGTTTTTGTTGGTTCTTTTGTAGTATCCCAATAAGCTGGCGAATTTTTTGAAACAATTGTATTTGCTTTATATGATTGAAACTTAGCACAATCAATTCCAGCTTCTGCAGCTTTATCAATATATAACTTAGCTGCTTCTAATGGTGTAATATTCATTTGTTTAGCAGTATCATAAAAATTTACACCCATTTCTGCTATTAAATATGGTTTATTCATAATATTATCACTCTCCTTTTTATAAATTATTAATTAAACCCATAACTCTTCTTCTTCCACCACGTAAATCATGGCTTAGAAGTATATTTTGATATTGCTGTCTTCCATCTTTACTCATTGTTAAAAACATCTTTAGATTTGCTTCAATAACATCATTCACTGGATTTAATCCAATATAATCAAATCCATTTTCATCACAAACAAAGCCATGTTTCTCTTCTCTATGATTTTGAGCCATTGCTATTGACGGTATACCAAGCATTGCTAATTCATATCCTGTTCTTCCTCTTGATGTTATAGCTATATCACATTTACTCATTAATTCTGGCATATTTGATACATCATATAATACTTCTATATTCTCATATTTGTTATACTCCATTAATTTATCAACATTATATTTAGCTCTTCCTAATACTACAATAAAATTATAATTTTTATATTCATCCTTTTTTACTATATTCAAAAGTCTATCTGAATAGTTTTGTGGATCTGCTCCACCAAAAGATATAAATACATTTTTTACACTATTATTAATTTTAATTGGATCATAGAACATAAAAGTCTTACCAGATATATAATATTTTTCTCCAGCATATACATTTTTTAAATCTGTTTTACTGTATAAGGCATTAAATACTAAATCAGCTTTTATAATACCTTCTCCATCATCTTCAAAATTAACTATTTTAGCATTTGGTAACACACTTTTTAATCCAATCATGTAATCTATTGAAGTTGTTAATATATCATTTATAAAAATAGTATATTGTTCGTTTTTACATTTTTCAAATAAATCAGCAATACCATTTACAGGAATTAAATTATGTGTTGTTACTCCAAATACTTTTCTATCAGTTTGATTAATATCATAATAAATATCTGGTTTTGTATAAAATTCATCAGCCATTTCAAGAGCACGATATATATGACCTACTCCCCTTTTATTATTTCCATTAACGTATATTGCAACTTTTTGCGTATTTAAAGATTGAGCAACACTTAACAAATCGTTAAAATTATCTACATCTTGAGATTCCTGTTCAGGTACTTCAAACACATCAACCTTTTTTCCTATCCTTGTTTTTTCAGTTATAACCTCAGCTTTTGATATTACAAAAGCTCCTGTTTCTAGATAATTTGCAGGAAGATATTGTCTATTTAATCTTTCTTTATAATTAGGTACTTTTTTACCATTTTCTTCTCTCCAAGATAAATGTGGTGCATTAATAGAAGATATAACTGTATCTAAATTATTATTGATAGTATACTCAATAGCTTTATCCAATGTTTCAACACTTAAAGTTGGTGATGTTGGTTGCATTGTTACAATATAATCCCATTTTTCATTTTTAGGTATTGCATCATATATTACTGCATCTAAAGTTATATCATCTTTGCATAGACTTTCATCTCTCCACTTTGTTTTGGCACCCATTTGCTCTCCAATAATTCTAACTGGATTTGAATCTGTTGTAATAATTACATCCGTAATATATTTTGAATGTAATGCATTGTTTATCGAATAATAAACTAAAGGTCTACCTCCTACTATACGAATATTTTTATTTGGTATTCCTTTCGAACCTGCTCTAGCAGGTATAACTGCTAATATTTTCATTTAAATCCTCCTATAAGTAAACAACATACATATATATAATAATTTCATTATACATCATTGATGATTTTTTGACAATTTTTAGACTTTAAAACTATAATAAAATAAACTAAGAAAAAAGTTGTTAATAAAGAATGCATAAATAAACTAGACACAAAATAAGAGGCCCAAATTTCTAAGTTGGAAATATCTATTAACTTAGATAAAATATATGATAATATAACAAAGTACAAAATTGTGTAAATAACACCATAAGTTAAAAAAGGATTTATAAAAGAATTATGAGGTTGAACAATTCTCATACCGTTATATTTTTTATTTTCTTCTAATAAATCGGACCCAACGCCCATTGCATTTTTTATGTCCGTATCATATCCTCTATACAAAAGTTTTTTATCATTTTTTAATGTTATTAACGAATACATATTAGAATTCATTCTAATTGCATTAGATGTATCATTTAATGACAATTTATAAGAAGTTGTAGATTCACCAACCACGAAATTCACCCAAAAATAACTAAATAAATAAGTAAAAAAAATCATAAAACAAATTAACGAAAATATATTTTTTACATTAAATTCAAATGAAACTTTAGTATTTTTTATTATTATTTTTTTTATAATCCAAAATATAAAACAAAAAATCATAGAAATAATATAAAGTCTAGTATTTGAAGCTAACAAATAAAAGATAGATAAAGCAAAACCTATTTTATATTTATTTTCAACACTATATAAAAAATATAATAGTACAATCATTGAGGCATAATTTCTATCTGCAAAATTAGTAAAAACAAGAGATTGACCATTTAAATAAGCTGAAATAATATAACAACCTAGCATTATAGTCATTATTATATAAAAAATATCTAACTTCTTTTTATTTTTATACTGATAATTTACACTCACTAGTAAGGATAAAGCAAATAATTGTATAGTATTTTGAATTAATTTAATTACATGATATTCACTTATAATACAATTCATTATTACCACAAAAATTAATAAAATCCAAACCACAAAATACCACTTATGAAACTTTATAATTTTTTCTCTTAAAACTTTAAACAAAATGTAAATAGATATTGGAAACAAAGTAAATATAGTTAAAATTAACGTTGTTAAGCTTTCTGGAACAACAAAAATTAATAAAACAATATAAATTTTCAAAAAGGATAACATTATACTTGATACACATTTATCACTCATAAAATTTTTTTCCTTTCAAATAATTTTTTTATAGTTATATCCTCTTTCAAGGTAGCTTTCAAAGCTGCTTGATACGAAACTTTTTTTCTTTTTGATCTTTTTATAACTCTATCAAATGTTTCAAATAACAATTTCATTTCTTCTTTAGAATAAAAATAATTATTTCCCCAATACTTACAAATTACTCTTTTTATATCATTTCCATTACCATGGGTATATGCTTTTTTTATTTCTTTTTTTTCAAATTTTGCTAATTCCAAATATAATTCGGGGACGTTTTTTTGATATTTTTTATTTTGAATACTAAGACTATTTTGAGAATCTATAATAATATGTTCTTTTCCTAAAGCATAACAATACCCAACGTGTGTGCCAACATTATTTGAAAGTGTTAATTCGGAACATTCAATAAATGATTTTAGTCTAGGTAAAAAGTTAGGATCTTGCCTATTTCCACAACAAATCGGTATAAATCCATTTTTTTTATATAATTCATAATATTTTCCTCGAGCCTCTCTATAATACAAACTTATAAAAACATTATCACATTTTTTCTTTTCTTTAATCTCATTTATTTTATTTATGAATAATTCATCATTATCTTTTATTGCAACACCTTCAATTGTATGTTGAGGGAAAACTAACAGAATCTTACCATACTTTTTTTTAATTTCATTTTTCACTTTATCACTAAAATAACTCTCAACATATTTTATATATGGCCCAATACATATTACAGGAATATCGGCTTTTAATTTTATATGTTTTTTTCTTACATCTCCAAATGTTATTAATCCCGGAGAAAGTCCACTTATTTCTTCTTCATTTACAAAATCACCAAAATATACCCCATGTTCAATAAATAATGGTAATTTTTTATTATACCCAGAATATTTTTTCAATGCAGAAGCAATTCCATAAAAATCATTAGAAAGTCTATTTTCATGAACAATAAAATGATCCGTTAAATTTGAGCTATTTGATAAAAAACCATTAAACTTTTTTTTATTTAAGTTAATTATAGCTTTCAAATTATGTTTAAATGTAAAAATTTTAATTTTATTTATTTTAGAAATTCTACTAATCAATTTTGTTTTTAAAGACATATTGTTCCCTCGTTTTCTCAAATCTTTCTAACGTATCAATAAAATATTTTTCATAGTTTCTTATTAAATTATCCCAATTAAATACTTTAACCTTTTGTTTAACATTTTTTGAAATCATCTTATATAAATCATTGTCTTTGCTCATCTTTTTTATTAATCTTACAATTTGTTCTTCTGTTTCAGCCTCAAAACCTGTAACATTATTTTCTATATAATCAATTTTGTAATTTTTTTTAATATAGCAAGTTGGAACTCCTAAGGAAGCAGCCTCCAAAGATACTTTAGGCTGACCTTCATTGTCTGAAGTTATTAGTAAAAGATCGCTTTTATTTAAATGTTTATAAACTTGCTTATTGTCAACTTTCCCAATAATAGTTACATTACTTATTTTATCTTGTTTTATCTTTTTTTCTAATTCTTTTTTTAAGGGCCCTTCTCCTATTATTTCAAATTGAACATTCTTACATTTTTTTGCTATATTTACAAACAATTCAGGGTTCTTACGTTTTATCAAGCTGCCAACAAAAGTCACTCTCTTAATACTAGTTTTAGTTTTACTTGATAAATTCAAATTATAGTATCCTAAATACAAAACCTGAGTATTTCTTTTCCAAATTTTTAGAGTACTCTCCCGAAGTCCTTCATTAATTGAAAAAAAATCAAATATATAGTCACAAAAAAATTTTTTGTATTTTTTATCATGAAGGGCATTTTCTATTTCTATAGAAGATATTATACAACTTTTATTTTTATTGTATTTCGAAAAAAGAATATCTGATTTTTCTAATCGTGGCAAATAAATAATGTCAAATTTTTTAAGAAAAACAAAAATTTTTATTAAATTTTTAATAATTTTATTACTTGTAGTCTTGTGGAAAATAACATTATGAATATTTGGTTTTTTATTATAGTAAAACATATGAACCTCAAATATATTCTTATCTAATCTTTTAGCAATTTCAATTCCATTTATATTCTGAGCATTTATTTCATCCCCATAAACACCTAATAAAATTTTTATCATAAAATCACTTCCTCATATATTTTTTGTAATTCGCTTAAGTTTTCAACAATAATAACATCTTTTCTATTTGTATCAATTTTATATTGAATGCGGGTATTTAGCAACTTATATAAAAATATAATTTTAAGATTTTTATCAGGAACAATATTTAAAACAGAAGAAGATGATATTGTTAATAAAAAAGTTTTATTTTTTTTAGATATTAATAATTCAGCGGGAATATTTTTATCATCATATATTTCAACTATATCCTTAAATTGATTATATTTTTTCTTATCCTCTCTAGGATGAATTTTTATAGTAATTTTCTTGCCTGAGTTATTAAGAATATCAATTAATTTTTTTAAAAAGAACATATAATCACTTTCCGTACATATTCCATCTTCTACAAGAGGTTGAGTTATAAGCCAAATTTCTTTAAACACAGAAATATTTTCATTCTCAATTATCTTTTCTATTTTTCTATAATTACATTTTTTTAACTTTTTTTGTTTTTGTAAAGTTGATAGACCTAATGTTTTTTTAGGAAATATAATACTTGTATATTTATACTCACCAATTCTACATAATATTTTATACCACAAACCAAAGAAAATTTTTCCATATATTTTTTTCAAATAAGGGTGATGATGATTCATATTAGAATATAGTCCTATTCCTTCTTCTAATATTATATTTTCACTTTGTTTTCTTCTAACATAAAACATATACTGAACAATCGGATCAGCATCATTAAAACAATATAATTTGTTAATTTTTTTCTCTATTAATCTTCTTATTATAGATTTTTCTTTAATGACATTAATAGGATTTTTGAACCATAATTGGTAATTATTTATGTATACTACATTCCTATCAAAATAATCTCTAATTATTTTATTTATTTTTGTGTTATGAAAAAAATCATTATCTTCAATAATTAATAAATCACCATTTTGCTTTAAAGAACAAGAAACAAGAAGATGGTACGGTGTAGATACACAAAAAGCATTTTTCATTTTTTCACATCCAATCATTTTTTTAAAATTAATAAAATGTTAGTCTTATTTTTTTTAACAAAAAGTATAGCAAAAATAATATATATTAATATTAAAATATATCTTACTATATAATTATCATAAATTAAATATGTAACTACCATTAATAAAAGCGTTGCAAGCATTACTAAAATAATAAATTTAGTGTCATAAACCATAGTTAATTTTAATCTTTTTACATTTAAATAATGAAATAAGCATAAAATCATGTAACAAAACATAGTTGTAAATGCTGCAGCTATATACCCATATTTCTCTATAAAAATTTGATTTAAAAAAATATTTATGATTGCAGCAACTCCTGTAGCTAAAGCGACTCTCCAAACTTTCTTTTCAAACATTTCAATATTGACATACAAAGTATATATAAATTGAAAAATTGAGCCAGCAATTATTGGTGGCATAACATATATAGCAGTGCTATATTTTTTTCCCCCAATTATTAATAATATTTCTGGAGTAATAAAAAAAATTAAAATTCCAATAGCCAGGAAAATAAGAAGATATTTTCTCGAAGCCGTCTTTATATCCAAGTATTTTTTTTCATTTAATTTTTCTCCTAACCACGGACTCCAAGCATTATTTAATGAATTTAAAAAAATATTTATAATTAAGGCACAAGAATAGGCCATACTATAAAGTGCAGTAAAAGTAGGACCACAAATTTTATTTATTTGAATTCTATCATATTGTGATAATATATTCATGGCTAGTAAATGTGGAATATAAGGCAAACATATAGTTACAGCATATTTAGCATAATCATAGTTAAATTTTTTTCCTTTTTTAATTAGAAAAAATGCCAAACATATATTTACAAAAATAGCCGGAAAAGTCTGACCTATTATTCTTCCATTTAACTTATTATTCATTAGTAATACCAAAAGTATGGAAACAAAAACCGTTAATATAGATGTCAAAAAAGCTACTATTACACTTTTTTTATATTCATAATCAATTCTTTGTTTAGCTTGAAATATATTTATTGCAGATGAAAAAATTATACTTAAATACATTAAATGTATATAAAAATCTTTCATACTTAGAAAATTTCTAAAAAAATCCATAAAAATAACAGTTATCAAATAAAATATGGACGGAATTATCAAACTTGTTATGGTAATACTTGAAATATATCCATCAACATCATCTTTAAAATCAAATCTAGCTCTATTTATAGTAGAATGTAAATCCATAGTTGTTAATATAGTTAAAATAGTCATCCATGATATAAAATTACTATATTCGCCAAATTCATTCACACTTAATAATCTAGCAAATATAGGAGTAGATATTAAACTTAAAGCTCGTATTAAAAAATTGCTTATTGTATACCACATTCCGGCTTTTATAACTTTTTTCGTTTTAATATTTTCTGATAATATCATTTTTTCTATACCCCATCTTTATTAGTTACACGTTTTCTTAAAAAATTCCTATAAACAAAATCTCTTGCAAAATTAGGCATCAAACAAACTGCAATGTGTGGAATAGTACTCTTCAAATAATCAAATAAAGAAAAATACCCTGACTTCAATTGTTCATTCTTAAATTTCAAAATGGTTTTCATGTATTTTATTCCACCGCGTCTTTTGTAAAAATCTTCTCCTATTCTCATAAATACCAACGGTGTCTGAATGTTATAACACGTACATCCTGAAGAAAGCATTCTAATATATAAATCATAATCTTCACACAAATAAAAATCTCTATAATTCCCAGCTTTTAACACTTCAGATTTTTTATATAATAATGATGGATGTCTAAATGGACAACGCTTTTTTGAAAATTTATAAATATCTTCATGTTTTTCAGGTAGTATTACATGACAATTTATATTTTCAATTTCATCTATGAACTCTTCAACATTACTACCAACTAAACCTAGTTTAGGATTTTTTAAAAAAACTTTAAATTGATTCTCTATTCTATTAGGAACAGAATAATCATCAGAATCCATTCTTGCAATATATTCATTTTTACATTTTTTTATTCCTAATGCTAACGCCGGCCCCAAACCACCGTTCTTTTTAATTTTTACTATATTAAATAGTTTAGGATTGTTTTTTACAAATTCATCTATTACACCATTAAGTTCTTTTGTAAGAGGTCCATCTTCAACCAATACAAATTCGTCTGGTTTTACAGTTTGATTTAACATGCTTTTAATACTATAACTCAACCATTCGGGTTTTTCTTTATAATATACACTCATTAAAACACTATATTTAGGAAATTCTTTTTTCACCTATATCACCACTCCTACTTTATTTAGCACCTTTTCTTAATAAAACTACTCTAAATGTTCTTAAAAATATTTTTATATCTAATTTTAACGATTGATTCTTTGAGTAATATTGTTCTAATTTTAATCTTGTTTTAAATGACACATCACTACGTCCTGTAACAGCCCAATATGAAATAATTCCACATTTTACACTAACAATATCATTAAAATATTTTCCCATATCTTTCTTTTCTCTTGGTAAATAAGGTCTATTTCCAATTAAAGCCATATCACCTTTTAAAACATTAATAAATTGAGGAAATTCATCTAAAGATGAATTTCTAAGAAATTTTCCCATCTTAGTTATTCTAGGATCATTCTTAAGTTTCTTGTTCTTTTTATATTCTTTGGCTAATTCTTTGTTTTCTTTTAAAATTTTTTCTAATTCTTTATCTGCGTTAGGTATCATAGTTCTAAATTTAAAAAATTTAAATTCTTTACCTTTATATCCTATCCTCGATTGAGTATAAAATATTGTTTTATAATCTCCAGATAAAACATAACTTATTTTAACAATCAATGATATAGGTAATAAAAACATAATTCCTAATAATGAAAAAACTATATCAAATAATCTTTTTATAGAAAAATAAAAAAAACGATCTATCTTTTTTAAAAGACTATAGTCTTTTAAAACATCTGTGGATGTTTCAATTTCTTCATTCACTTCATACACCTCTCACTTTTATTTACTACTAAATTAATTTTATCATATATACCTATTAAAATCAATTTACTAAGCATCATTTTGTCTTAATATGTAAAAAAAATAATATTATTTGTATTATATTTTACAATAATATTATTTTTATATAATAATTATAATATTTTATTATTATTTCTTACACTTATCTTCATATTCTGCAATTCTACTTATTTGAAGAGCACACATAACAAATGTCATAAAAAGTCCTCCTACAAATACTCCAATTAAAAATATTAAAAAACTATTAATAATAATCAGTCCTTTCTGTTACAAGTTACATACTATAATTGATTATCTATAAATATTATGTCGTTTTTTGTAATTTTTATAATTTTTTTATTTATATTACAAAATATTGTATTATTTTATAAAAAAGAACTAATTTTTATATAATAAAAAACAAAGATATTAAATTAATCTTTGTTTTTAAATATCTTCATCATTAATAACTTTTAACATGTTATTACAAGTTATTTCTTTAAATTTATCTTCACCTGTTATCTTAATTATTTTACGTTTAATTAAGTCAAATTTATCAAATAAACTAGAATTAGGTTTATGTACATCAGTTGATATAAAGTCTACCATATTGTCCTTTAAAAGCTTTTTAACAAGCTTTTTAGAACCATTTCCATATTGCCCTATAATACTTCCATAATTAACTTGAAATAAGACTCCACTATCGTATAACTTTTTAGCTTCTTTATAATCATCTTTAAAATAAGAATATCTTTCTGGATGTGCAATTATTACCTTATACCCTTTTAAACTTAGTTCATATATATAATCATCTAAATTTAATATTTGATTATCAAATGGAAGTTCTATTAATATATATCTTGTATTATTAATAGAACGTATTTCTTTATTAATTATAAGTTCATTTATACTTTCATTAATAAATATTTCATTACCTAAAAATAAGTTAACATCTATATTATTCTTTAATAATTCTTCTTTTAATATTTCTAATCGTTCTAGCTTTAAATTATTATTAGCTTTAAATAACGAATCTTCTATATAATGTGGTGTTAAAACTATAGTATTAAAGCCTACGCTTTTCATATTTCTAATAGTTTCTATAGATTCTTCTATAGTTTTACATCCATCATCTATACCATATAATATATGGCAATGCATATCTATCATTTATTATCTACTCCGTATAATATCCATACTTATTCTTAGTTTTTGGCATACTATTTATTACTACACCTGCTATTTTAGCATCAGCATTTAAAAGAGCTTTTTTACACTCTTCTAAATCTCCTAAATCAGTTTTACCATACTTACATACTATAACTACTTCATTTGCATTCTTAGTTAATATTAAAGCATCAGATAAGCCATTAATAGGAGTTGCATCTAATATAATATAATCAAATATTCTTTTTAAATCATGAAGAATATCATCAAATTTCTTAGAACCTAATAATTCTGCTGGATTAGGTGGAACAATTCCCCTTGGAATAACAAAAAGTCCATTAACATCTGTTTTTTGTATATAACTTTCATACTTAGTATCATCATCATAGTTTAATATAAGATTAGATAAACCCCTCTTATTAGAAATATTAAATATTTTATGAAGCCTTCCTAATCTTAAATCAGCATCTATTAATAATACTTTCTTATTATTTTGTGCAAAACAAGTACTTAAATTACTAGAAATAAAACTCTTTCCCTCTGATGGATTAGAAGACGTAATCATAACTACTTTCTCATTATTTGTAGTTAAAGAAAATTCTAAGTTAGTTCTAAGAGTTCTTATATCTTCACTTATTGTTGCCTTAGGTTTACTCATTACTATTAATTCATTTTTCACAATAACTACCCCCTTACTATCCTCTATATTCCCTTACTGTTGCAAGTACTGGAAGTTTTAGTTTATCTTCTATTTGAGATGCATTTTTAACTGATCTATCAAAATAATACATAACAAATACAACGCCTAATCCTAATACTAATCCAGCTAGTAAGGAAATTGCACTTTGTTTTGTAATATTAACATTATATGCACTAGATGGCTGCTCTGCAGTATCTAATATATTTACGTTTGAAATATTATATAATTCTGGAATTTCCTTTGCAAATACTTTTCCTATTTCATTAGCAACTTTCATTGCAGTTTTACTATTTTCATCAGTTACCGTTATTTTTATTATTTGAGTTCCTGTAACAGATGATACTTCTATGTTATTTGATAATGCTCCATAAGTATAATTAAGATTTAAATTATTAATAACCTGACTTAATACTCTTTTACTTTTAACTATTTCAGAATAAGTACTTACTAAGTTTTGGTTAACAGATACATCATTATATGTTAACTGACTATTATCTTTAGCCTCACTAATTAAAACTATTGAAGTAGATGACTTATACATTGGTTTTTGTATAAATAAACCATATAAACATCCTAATATTCCAACTAATACTACAAATAATATTACAACACCCAACTTGGATTTATAATAATCAAATAAATCTTTTAAATCTATCGTCTCCATAATACTCTCCTTCTATAATTCTTTACGATATAGATATACTTCTATTTTTTATATTTATTCTTTTTCATGATAACTAAATCTATTATCATAACACCTATTAATATTCCTAAAAGTAATACAAAACCCGTTTTATTTGGCTTTTTTGTTTCAACACTATCACTTATTGGTATAACATCATCATCTTTTTCATCAATTTGATTTTCTTTTTCCATTTCTTTTCTATTTATAGAAAAAGTATATACTTTTTTATCTTTATTTTTAGCTGTTACAGTTATTTTAATAGTATTTTCACCTATCTTTAATGTTTGATTAGATATATCTATTTTAGCATTACTATCTTCTGCTTGTGCGACTAAATCCATTTTATCAACATCATTTGATACTTCGTATTCATAGTCATACGTATCTTTATTAAAATCTATTTTAACAATATTAGACGTAACACTTTTAAGATAAGAGCTAGATGAACTTTCATTAGACACTTTAACACTTAAAGATGCATTTTCTAATTGAACATCATTTAAAGATACATTACTTACTCTTATATACCCTGCTGTTCCAACTGGTGCACTATCTATAGCCTTAACATTTATAGTTGCAACTTTACTTCCACTTTTTAAAGGTGTTTTAGAAGTTAAAATAACAGAGCTTCCATTATTTGTTTTAGTAAAAGCCTCATTATACGTAATACCTGCAAAATTAATACTATTTGATGTTGTTATTACGTTCATTTTAATACTTGTAAAACTACTATCACTATCTACATAAACGCCTACTTCCTTAGTTTCACCTGGCATAACAGATAAATCCTCAGAATCAAAATAAATCTTGTTTAATGCTTTTACATTTACTAAAAATGCAAAAAAACAAAATACTACACTTATAAAAACTATTATCCTTTTTTTCATGCTATCACCTATTATCAATTATATCATTTAAGTTATCAATTAGCAAATATAACATGACAAAAAAAGTTAATGACACATAATCATTAACTTATCTTACCTATAAAGTTTTTCTTTTTACCACGTTTTATAACTAGTAATTCACCTTCTATTGCTATATCTTTAGTAATTAGCATTTCTTCTTCGTTTACCTTTTTATCATTAATAGAAATAGATGATGCTTTTAAAAATTCTCTAGCTTCTCTTTTACTTGTGCAAATCTTATTATCAACTAACATATCAATTAGCTTAACTCCTTCTTTAACATTAAATGAAGGAACATCTTTAAAGCACATTAATATTTCATCTTTTGAAAGTGATGATACGTTTCCACTAAATAAAGCCTCGCTTATTTTAACAGCTTTTTCATATTCTTCCTTACCATGAAGATCAGTTATTACTTCACGAGCTAATGCTTTATGAGCCTCTCTTAGATGAGGATTACAATTATGTTTCTTTTCTAGCTCTTCTATTTCTTCTTTACTTAAGAATGTTAATTTCTTTAAGTATTCAATAATCATAGAATCTTCTAGGTTAATTAAATATTGATACAACTCATAAGAAGAAGTTTTATTCTTATCTAACCATAATGCGTTTCCTTCAGTCTTACCAAACTTAACACCATTAGAATCAGTTACAAGAGGCATTACCATTCCGTATAATTCTTTACCAAGTTTTTTTCTAGTAAGCTCTATACCTGATGTTATATTTCCCCATTGATCTGATCCTGCAACTTGAAGCGTGCATCCTCTTGTTTCATAAAGGTGCATAAAATCAAGTGCTTGAAGTATCATGTATGAAAACTCAGCATAAGTAATACCTGTTTCCATTCTTGATTTTACCTTATCTTTAGCAAGCATGTAATTGATATTAAAATACTTACCATAATCTCTTAAAAAGTCTATTACGTTAATGTCTTTTGTCCAATCATAGTTATTAACTACTTCAAAGCCAAATATCTCTTCAGCTTGTTTTTTTAGTCCTTTAAAATTGTGTTCTACTTCTTCTTTAGATATCATAGGACGCTCTGCAGTTGGTTTAGGATCTCCTATAAGACCTGTTGCACCACCTACTAATAAAATTGGATGATGTCCTGCCTTAGCAAGTCTTTTAGATATTAAAAATGATGAATAATGACCTATGTGCATAGAATCTGCTGTTGGATCTGTTCCTATGTAAAAAGTTAATTTTTCATTATTTAGTTTATCAATTAGTTTTTCATCTGATATGTCTTGAATTAATCCTCTCCATTTTAAATCTTCATATAATGTCATAATAATCTCCTTTCAAAATAAAAAAATCATCCTTTACTAAAGGACGATTTAATAATCAATAACCGCGGTACCACCTTTGTTCTAGATATATGTCTAGCACTTAGTTTAAGTTAACGCCTTTATTACGTTTTAGCTCCAGAGTCGTAAATTCCTTCATCACTAACAATAATATTTTATTCAATTATTAATGATTTGTCAAACATTTTATTGTTAATAGGTTGCACCTTTAACGTTAAGACCAGAAACAGTTGCAGAAGAGCCTGAATTTTTAACTATACTAGAAACAACGTTAGTGTAATCCTTATACACAAGGACATTAGTTAAATTAGAAGTACTATAAAACATATTTTGAGCCTTGGATTCATTAGCAAAAACCATGCTTGTAAGTCCTATTACATTTAACGATTTACAATATGCAAACATACGTGATAAATCTGTGTTTTCATTGGTCACAAACTTTGACAAATCTAAAGAATATACCATCCAAAAATCATTACCAATAGTGCCACCAGATTCTGATTCATTAATTAAGTTTGCACATCCTTCAAACATTCCCTTCATACTAGTTACTTTACTGGTATCAAAGGAACTAAAATCTAATGATTTAATACTTGAACAACCATAAAACATATATGACATATCTGTTACATTTGATGTATTAAAATTACTAATATCAAAAGTATAATTATATTTTTTACTAGATGAGTCAAATTCATAGTTTGAAATTAAACTTTTACAATTATTAAACATAGAAGACATATTAGTTACTTTTGACGTGTTAAAATTTGAAACATTTAAATTAGAAAGAGAAACACAACCCGAAAACATTTTACTTAAATTCGTTACATTTTCTAATGTCCAAGAAGATAAATCTAAGCTTTCTAATTTTTGACACCCCAAAAATATAGACATTGCGCTTATAACTCTGGATACATTCCATCTTGAAACATCTATGTTTTCAAGTAATCCGCAGTTCATAAACATCGCCTCAATATTAACAACTTTCGATATGTCAAAATTAGAAACATCAATATATGTTAACTTGGAGCATCCATTAAACATACTATGAATGTCTACGGAGCCAGAAGTATCAAAATTTGAAACATTAAGGCTAGTAAGAGAAGAACAACCCAAAAACATCTGGCCAAATTTATATACTTTCGATGTATTAAATTTACTTACGTCCAAGCTAATTAATGATGAACAATTTCCAAACATATTTGTCATCTCAGTAACGTTTGATGTATTAAAGCCTGATACATCAAGATTAGTTACCTTTTTACATTCATAAAACATTCCCATCATTGAAGTTACCTTCTTGGTGTTAAAACCAGATGTATCAATTTTTAGTAAAGATGAGCATCCATTAAACATATTGGACATGTCCGTTACATTTGAAGTGTCAAAGTTTGATATGTTAAGACTCGTTAACTTACTGCATCCAGCAAACATTCTTGCAAATGATGTTATTTTTGATGTATCAAATGATGATAAATCAAGAGTTTTTAATTCATAACAATTCATGAACATACCACCATAATTATTTGCAACCGCAGTAACGTTTGATGTGTTAAAATTTGAAACATCTATGCTTTCTAATGATCTACAATCTGAAAACATTCCTAACATATTTGTTACATTACTAGTATCAAATGATGACACATCTATATTCTTTAATTTTTGGCAATTAATAAACATACCACCCATATTAGTTACGTTTGATGTGTCAAACATATTAGTATCAACACTTTCTAATAAATAGCAATTTCTAAACATACTATACATTGTTTTTGTTTTTGACGTATCAAAGTATCCATTAAATGTAATTTTTTTTAACTTAGTTAAATTATAAAATAAAGAATCTTGATTGGAATTTGCATAAACAACCCCTATGCCTCCAATATAAAGCTCATAAAGGCCATTTCCATCAGAATCTTTATATGATGCTATTACTGTTTCATTTTTATCATATGATGCATCCCATGATCCTATAGCATCTTCTACTACATCAAGTGTTGGCATAAATGTTATTGATTCAATTGAACCACGAGTTATTGGTCCTGTCAAAAATTTATCATTAACCCCTTGATTTTCCGAGTATGATGTATGGCTTAACACGCTTTCTGGTTTTATAAAGTTAAATTTAAGTATTGTATCTATATTTGTATTATAAGGTAACGTTGTTATACTATCTTTATATTTTATTTTTAAGGTAAACTCTTTTTCTTCTCCTGGATTTATTAATTCTTTTAATCCTATTCCCTCTAGTACATATTCTATATTATCATTATTTTTGGTTTCTTCTATACTATCTATCCACATGGAGACAGTTCCACTATTTTGTACTTTTACTTTATATGAAATTGTTGAATTTACTTGCTTTAAATCCGCTCCTATCGTTACTGTATATTTACTATATTTACTTGTATAGTTTTCTAATCCTAAATTAGTTGTTTCATAAAGTGATACATTCGTTATTCTTATGTCAGATTCTACTCTAAAATTAGCCTCTCCACTTATTTTTAAATCACTATTAAGGGCTGCATAACCAACTGACAGGCATAACGTAAAACATACAAAAAGCAGAAAAAGCATTAACTCGGTTTTATCTTTTAAATTTTTTTTTGAGTCTATTTTCTTTAGTTCCATGCTAATCATTCCCCATTCAATAATATTGATAAGTCTACCTTCTACTTATAGAATATCATAATATCTTAAATTTTCCAAGGTTTACATACACTTTTTAAAACAAAAAAAGAAAACTATTTTCTAGTTTCTTTTTCTAAATCTGCTAATTTTAATACATATCTATATGTTTCATTTGAGGTTTTAACAATGAACACACTCTTTTGTCCTTTATGAACTTCAGAGAAAATTATTGGTTTTTCTAAGTTATCTCTTACATCTAAAAGTTCTGTAAAACTATTTACATCTATTATTTCTTTTTCGTTGTTTAAATCTACAATTTTCTTAGAGTTAACAATTACTCTATCATATTCTCTTAGTATTTTAGATAGTGTTACGTCATATAAACTTTTTTTAGCAGAAGTTTTACGCATAAATAATAATAATTTAACAACAAATGCAATTGATATTATAAATGATACAAATGATAATATGAATGTTACCTTATTAGAAATGCTAAAATCTTTATAAACTCTTGCATTATTATTATCATTATTTACTGACTTTGAATCCATCGTAATATCTATCATTTGCTCTGTTAAAGGAATCTTTAATTTCATTGCGTCAGAAGATTCATAACTTCTTATCATATTACCTTTTTCATCTTGTATTTGAACACATAAACTTAAAGTTAAATTACTATTAGCGCTAATTGCATATGAACTTTTAAACGATTTAACTAGGTCATTATATTTATCATAATCAACTTTTATATTTTGGTTTATGTTAAATCCATTTGATGATTCCTTCGTGTAAATAACTGGTTCTGTTAACTTATCTGATTTTGAATAAATAACTTTTGTTTTATCTTGACTATCAGTTACTGCTACGTCAGCTTTAACGTAATATGAATAAGTATAATTAATGCTTTGGTTAACACTAAAATTATAACTAAAGTTAACGTCTATGTCGTTTATTAAATTAGCTATATACTGCATGTTTTTATCTAAATAAGGTTCTTTATAATAATCATTTGGTTTTAAATATACTTTATAGTCTACGTTACTTGATTGATTGTATAAAACCATGTTTTGTGTTTTTATAGATATACTAGATATAACTAATATTATCCCTACAATAAAGAATAAAACTATTCCTATAACATTAATTAGCAATCTTTCATTATAACCTAAGTATTTATTGTTTTTATTTTCTTTGTAAGCTATATCAGATTCATATTTTTTTTCATTACTATCAGTATTATCATTTGATAAATCTTCATGTTCTTTAGTATCACTAGAATCTTCTATAACTGGTATACTCATATCTAAACTAGTTTCTTCTAATTTTTCATCATCTTCCTTTATCTCAGGAATGTATGGAATAAATATCTTTTCTTCTTTTTCTTCCTTAGCTTCCTCTTCTAATGATTCATCTGGTTTTGTTTCTATTAAAGAGTTTTCCTCAGGAATAAAGGCTTCTACTTCTTCCTTTTCTATTTCATACATCTTTGTACTATCTTTAAGAAGTACTTTTTCATCTAATAATTTATCAATTGCTAAATCAATGCTTTTTACCTCATTATCCTTTATTTCATCTATTTGATTTATATTAGCTTCCTTTTTTACTTTTTGTTTTTCAGATACGTTTTTCTTCTTTCTATGATATCTATTCGAATTGCTAGTATACTTTCTCTTTTTAACACTCGCCATATAAATTCACCACCCTATTTATTCAATAACTCATTTAATGCAACAGTTGGCATTCCAATCCATCTTATTCTAATTTTAACTATTCCTATTACATCTTCTTGTTTTACTGTCCAAGAATCTTTTGCATTGTTATAATCGCCCTTAGTTTTAAAACTTATTGTTTCACCATTATTATTTTTCTTTATTACACGGTGAACTATTATTTTATTATCATGGTTATAAACTAATACATCACCTTTTTTTATTTTTCTTACTTCTTCGTTTTTCATACTTTTAAGTACTATTACATCTCCTTTTTCAATTGCAGGAGACATAGAGCCTGATCCAATTGTTAGAGCTTGATATGTAAATAAGCCACTTGTTAAAAGTACGATAGTAAGAAGTGCAAAAGTTATAACTGAATATAAAACAAGTTTTCTGTTATTATATCTTGAATCTTTTATTTTTCTAACTGAATAATAATTAAACATATTATTTAGTCTTGCCATTATAGCGATAGGTAAAACCGTTTTTAAAAGTACGTTTATATATTCACCAAAGTCCGGAAATATCGGAAGTAAATAAGTACTAAGCTCAGTTATTAACCTATATATAATTCCATTTTTATATCCTACTTTCATGGTTAAATAAGTAAGAAATATGTTTTTTGTAATACTAGGGAAAACAACAAGACATATCATTTTTGTTATTCCAAGTGCTGTTTTAACATCATAGATATGAACCATTGTGTTAACATCTACCATTACAAATAATAAGCATCCAATAATTAAGCAAGGCAAATTTCTCTTTGTTTTATTAAATAATACATATCTCATTAATTCACTAATTAATATTAATGCAATAACTGGAAAAGTATTTTTAATAATGTTTATAAATGATAAACTGTAGCTGGATTTTACAAACCCAGAAAATAAGCCTAAAAAATATGTAATAAAATAATACATAAGTAAAAATATTATAATGTTTAATAAAACATCTTTTTTGTACCTATAATTATCTTTTTCAAAACCATTTAACACTATCATTAAAATTAAAAATGGTAGCATTATCCCTGATATTACATACATATTTGCTATTTTGAATACAAAACTATTAAATAGCAAAAAAATTAGAAGAATTATTTCTAAAATCAGTATTTTATTAAATCCCTTTTTCATCCAATCACCACTTTTTAACACTTTTGTATTAAATAGCAATATCAAAGAAGAGTTTTATCTCTTCTTTGATTACTATTTATAATTAGTTTTGAGCGTATGTTATAGTTATTCCTAAATCAGAAATAGAAACATCGTCTGCTGGTAAGCTGTTACTTTCGAAAGCTAATTTTAAAGTTAAGTTTTTAGTTTCGTTAGCATTTAAAGTATCTTCTTTTGCAACTGCTGCTCCACCATCTGTATAAGTTAATGTGTAAGTTAACCCATCACAAATGATTTTTGCATCTGCTGTTGCTGCTGCTCCAGTACCAGTACAAGTAGGTTTAGCTGCTTTAACTAATTCAGATATTTTAGCGTTAATAGTACCTTTATTTTCAACATCAAAAGTGTATGTAACACTATCACCTGGTTTTGTTAACTTAAGCGCATAGTTACCAATTGTAGTTCCTTTCGTATCGATTGTAGGTGCTGTTGTAACTGCAGCATCTCCTGTTAATGTTGGGGTACTTAAATTTTTAAAATGAATATCCCATGAAGCTGTATTTACAGTTGCACTACCATTAATTGTTAATGTTTGTGATAAAGCTGCAAATGCAACAGTTAGTCCTAATACTGCTACTAATAAAGCTGCAACTGATAAAACTTTGATTTTTCTTTCTTTTTCCATCTTTCTTCCTCCTATTATTATTACAAATATATGATATCATTTTTTTTAGTGATAATCAACATTTTTTTATAACTATGTAAAATCATATCTATCTTTTCTTAAAGTATAAACATTATCTTTCTTGTTAGTGCTATTTATATGGTTATAAATTTTAGATACAACATAAATAGATAATTTAGGCATTGCTTTTCTTATGTAATTTATTTCTTCTTCATTTGCTACATGATAACTTTTATTTGAAATACCATAAGAATCATAAACAACTCCATTTATCATTATCCCACATTTTCTTAAGTTATTATCTATCATAATAGTTGCTCCAGGATAATAATGCATCATAATATCACAAAAATCCGAGCTGTAAACACTAAAAATATCTTTTGTATTACTACCTAGATAACTAATGTTATCCTCTAATATTATGTCCTCTAAAATAGAGTTTATTAAATTTATTGTTAAAATAACCTCATCCATAATAATCACCACTATAATTTATGAAACAATAAAAAAAGCCGTGACATATATCACTAGCTCAAAGTTAATAAATTATTAAAATATTTATCAAAAACTTCCTTTATCATAAATAATTCTTCTTCTATTTCATCATGCATAATTAAGTAACTTTGATAAATCGGATAAGATTCTAACTTTTTATATAATTCATTTATTTTAAGTTCAACTGACTTATCTTTGTTGTTAGCACTTATTTTTTGAAATTTCTTTATTTCATTTATAACGCTTATTATCTCTTTATCCTTAGATATTTTATCTTGAACGCTTAAATAATCTTTGTACAACTTAGACTCTTCAAAATCATCAAATAATTCATCTATTTTTTCTTCTATATCACTCATCTATCTTACCATCCAAGCTCCAAGTTTTAGCATCAGTAATTTTAACGTTTACTATTTTACCAATATATTTTTTATCTGCCTTAACATTAACTAATTTCATCGTATCAGTATAACCCGCTAACATATTTTCATCTTTTTCACTTACGTTTTCTAATAAAACCTTCATAACTTTACCGACTAATTTATCGTTAGCTTCTTTTGCATATTTATTTATTATTTCATTAAGTTTATATAGTCTTTGTTCTTTTTCTTCTTTTGATACGTTATCTTCCATTTTAGCAGCTGGAGTGCCTTCTCTTGGTGAGTATATAAAAGTAAATGCTGAATCATATTTACATTCTTCTGCAAGTTTTAAAGTTTCTTCAAAATCCTTAGTTGTCTCACCTGGAAATCCTACTATTATATCAGTTGTAATAGATGCGTTATCCCCTAGTTTTTCTCTTATTTTTTTATAAAGCTCTAGGTATGATTCTTTGGTATAACGTCTTCCCATAAGTTTTAATATTCTAGATGAACCTGATTGTACTGGAAGATGGATATAGTTACAAATATTATCGTACTTTTTAATTATATCAATCATATTATCAGTAAAATCCCAAGGATGTGATGTTACGAATCTTACTCTATTAATACCTGTTTTAGCTACATCTTCAAGCAAGTTTTCCATTTTATAATTTCTATCTTTAAAATCTTTACCATATGCATTAACATTTTGACCAAGTAATGTAACTTCCATATAACCTTGTTCTTTTAAGTTTTTAACCTCACTTATTATATCTTCTGGCATTCTACTTCTTTGTTTACCTCTTGTATAAGGAACGATGCAGTACGTACAAAACTTATCACAACCATACATAATATTTACCCATGCTTTATATTTAGAATCTCTTTTTGATGGAAGTCCTTCTATTACGTTTCCTTCATTAGACCATACGTTAACTTCTAGTTTTTCAGTTTTCATATGTTCTTTTAAAATTTCTGGAAGCTTATAGATATTATGAGTTCCAAATACAAAATCCATCCATTTATACTTATTAATTATTTCATCTACTACGCTTTCTTCCTGACTCATACACCCTGCAAGTCCAACCATTAAATTAGGCTTAACCTGCTTTAAGTGCTTTATTCTACCAAGCATTCCAAACGTTTTATTATGTGCGTTTTCTCTAATAGCACAAGTATTTAAAATAATTAAGTCAGCATTTTCATAATCATCTGTTTTAATAAATTTCATATCTTCTAATATTGCAGATATAACTTCACTATCATGTTCATTCATCTGACAGCCATAAGTCTTAATGAAATACTTTTTATTTTCTCCTAAGTTTTTAACTTCATCTGGAATTTTATATTCATTTCTTAATACTTTTATATCTTCTTTAGTTCTTTTTTTAGCTTCTATATAATTTGGTTTTAACATATCAATCACTCATTTCTTAAAATAGTATAACATAAAAAAAAGAATTTGTTATTTTATTTATTCAAATTCATTTTTTTAATACAATAATCCATTTTATAATCTACGTATGATACAAAATCTGTATTTCTATGCTTTTTAAAATACTCTTCTGCACTTTTATAATATGATTCTACTATAATATCTTCTAATACATCCGAAGGAAAAATATTTTTTTCATATTTTCTTAAAGTTTTATCAATTAATTCGTCACTATTTTCATTAATCATTTTTTTATTAATTCGTGTTTTTTCGTATAAAGATCTATCATTTTTAGCATAAAAAGTTAACCTTGAATTAACATATCTTTGTATATCAGGATTTTCTTTAAAAAGCATGTTATTTATTGCTTTTTCAAAATATATATCATATTTTTCTTTTAATGCTTTTTTAAATTCTTTCTTATTAATAACTTCATCTTTATATTTTTCATATACTAAACGAGTTATATAAAAATAATATTTATAAACATCATCATAATAAGTCATATCTCCCATTTTTAATAAAGAAATGCATTTTTTTATATAACTTATATAGTTCTCTTCTTTATTTTTCATTTCTTTAATTATCGTGGTCTTAAGGTTTAAATTTCTAAAATAAATATCACCAGATAAAATGTTCTTTATTATTTTCCTATATGTATTAAAATCAATATTTTTAAATTCATTTAATAAATACATGTATTTATTAACAAAATATAAAACTATTTTGTTATTTGAACCAACTTTATTAACATAATATACTAGTAATTTTTCTTCATCATTAAGGTACTTCAATTTTCTAGAAATCTGTGAATTAAAATAGTTAGATACTGATGATTTTTTATCACCATTTAAATAATTATTATAAAAACCACTAACGATTTTATTGGATAACATCATAAGTTCATTATCATTTAAAACATCTGTTGTATTTAAAATCTTAAGATTTTTATAAAGTTTATTAATATAATGTTCTTTTATATATTCTTTGTTTCCTGATGTAATTACATCATTATAATGTGTTTTTGGAAAAAAAGTTTTAACTTTTTTTCTTAAAACACAAGAAAGTTTGCTTTTAATTTCGTCATTATAAATATATTTATAAACTAATTGGGGAAGCATTTCTTTTGCATCTTTTACATATTCTTCTCCATATTTATTAGAAACATTTAAACAAAAGATAGGCTCGTAATATTTTATTATTTCTTTAATTAGTTTTTCATCTTTTGTTTTTTTAGCTAGTCTAACTTTTTCTTCTATTCCCATAAAAAAACACCTCTTTTTATGGCACTTATTATACATAAAGAAAAAAATAAGTCAATCAGGCTTATTTTAGTTCTTTTACAAAGTCTTTAAATTCTTTTCCTCTAATTTCACATTCTTTATATTGATCCCAAGAGGCTGATGCTGGGGACAGAAGAACAACGTCTCCGCTTTTTTTAATACCTTCTATTTCTTTCATAGCATCTTTTAAAAATTCATGAGTATAAACTGGGATTTTTAAACTTTTTGCGTAGTCTTCTACTCTTTTTCTACATTCACCAATTGCTAAAACTGCTTTTACGTTTTTCATGTATGGAGTAAGTTCGTTAAAGTCTTGCCCTCTTTCTAATCCACCTAATATAATTATGGTTGGATTATTGAATGAAGAAAGTGCAATTTGAGTACATTTAATGTTAGTTGCTTCAGTATCATTATAATACTTAACACCATCAACTTCCCCAGAAAATTCTAGTCTGTGCTCAACACCTTTAAAATTGTAAGCAACTTTTCTAATGGTATCATTTGATACGTTAAATTCTTTTGCTACCATAATAGATGCCATTACGTTTTCTTTATTATGGTTACCTACTATAATCATTTTATTAGTATCAAGTACTTCTTCATTATTATAATAAATAATATCATCTTTTAAGTAACAATCAGCCTTTTTCTTTGATGAGAAATATAACTTCTTAGACTTAATATCTTTTGTTTGTTTTAATACTTCATCATTTTCTAAATTAAGAATTGCAATATCATCTTTTGTTTGATTTTTAAATATCTTTGTTTTAACGTCTTTATACTTACTATAACTATTATCAAAAAAGTCAACGTGAGCTTCTGATAAATTAGTCATAACCGCTATATGAGGTTTAAATTCTTTTACGTTATTAAGTTGCTGGCAAGATGTTTCCATAACAATTACATCACCCTTTTGTAATTTATCTAAAAAACTACATAAAGGGTATCCTATGTTTCCTGCTAAATGACATCTAATACCTTCTTCTTTAATCATTTCGTAAGTAAGTGTTGTAGTTGTTGTCTTACCATTAGTACCAGTAATAGAAACTAACGTAACGTCTTTTGGTAATAATCTATAAGCCATTTCTACTTCATTTATAACTTCTATTTTAAGTTCTTCTGCTTTTTCTATATATTTATGATGTATTGGAACTCCTGGATTCTTAATTAAATAATCATAACTTTCATCTAATAAGTCATCTGGATGTGAACCAAAGAAAAACTTAACTCCTAGATCTTTTAGTTCTTTTAGTTTATCCTTATCTACCTTACTTTCATCTTTACCATCATTTATTAAAACTTCATTTCCTCTTTTTATTAAAAATTTAGCAGCTTCATAACCACTTCTTGCAAATCCTAATATAAATATTTTATTATTTTCAAACATATATAACACCTCGTAATAATTATACTATAATAAACGTATTTTAACTAACTTTTTTTAATTAAAGTATTTATTTTTTCTAAGTTATCAAATGTAATACCTACATATTCATCATCCATAACTAATATAGAAGCCTTTTTATAATTATCATCATAATATCTTTTTAGTATATCTATATTATTAGGTTTAATATTTATGTTAAATATCTCCTTACTTATAATAAAATTTTTTAAATAATTTAATAATTCAATTTCTGTTTGCATAACTACTTATTCCTTTCTAAAAAAAAATCACAATAGTAATTATAGTGATTTTAATTTAAAAAATATGTCGAATTATATACTTTTTTTAAAAACTTTTTCTAAGTAACATTTTCCACATAAGGGAACGTATTTTGTTTCTTTATTTTCTCCATCTATTACGTTTTCTAATCCATCTTTTACGTATTTACCATTTATTTTCCTTGCGTTAAACCTAGCTTTTTTACCACATTTACATATTGTTTCTAGTTCTTTAAACTTATCCGATAATTCAAATAATCTCTTAGATCCTTCAAAAAATTCCGATTTAAAATTAGTCTTGAGTCCAAAACAAATAACTGGAATATTAAATTTCTTTGATATTATCCATAACTCTTCTACCTGACTTTTAGTTAGAAACTGTGCCTCATCTGCTAAAATAGCATCCGTTTTCTTAATTTCTTCTATGTATTTATTACTAAGCAAACTCTCTTTTTTACCTAGTTTTATCTGAATCTTTCTTTTAGGTCCAATTCTTGATACTAAATAATCTCCTCCTTTAGTATCTATAACAGATTTTATTAAAATAACCTTTTTATTATTTTCTTCATAATTATAAGCCATTTGTAAAAGAGCCATGCTTTTACCTGAGTTCATTGGCCCATATCTAAATTCTAAATTAGCCATATAAAACACCTACTTACATATTTATTTTTTATAAACATAACTTTTACTTGGCTTTATGTTAATGTTTTTATAATCTTTATCGTTTGTAACATCTTTAATAACTTTTATAAATTCTGGAACTTTAGATGTAGCATTTGCTTCTAAAATATTCATACCATTATCAAACATATCTAATTTATACATATCATCATTAAAAGAAAAGCAAAGTCTTGTTTTATCAAGTTCATTTATTATTTCTCTTTGATTTTTTAAAATATTATATGTTCTTTCATCTATTTTTTCTTCTGTTATTATTTTTTCTTTATCATCATAGGTCTTTTTTATCGTAACATAATACGTGTTTTCACCTTCAAGACTTCTTTTTCTAAGTCTCATTTCGTAGTTACCATTTGTTTTTAAATATGTCTGGGTAATTCTTATTTTCGTATAGTCTTTGATATTATCTATATTAAGGGGAAGTTCTACTACGTATTTTGCTTCCTTTTTTTCATCTATATTTAGATGTTTTTTTATTATTTCTAAAACATTATTCATCTTTTCATCAAAGGAATATTTATTTGATACGATCTTTAAATTATTGTGAAAACTCCAAGCATCTTGTACCTTGTCATCACTTATAATAGCTTCTTTTATATCTTCTTTTCTTGCACTATTATTACTTGTTGTGTAATACTTTTGTGCACCCTTAGCTGCTGTTGTTAGACTAATTACCAAATCATAGCTATCCATAAGTTCTAACTTTGTTTTACCAAATTCTTTTATTAAAGAATCAAAATCTTTTTCATTTAAAAACGATTTTACGTCAAAAACTCCTCTATCACAAATTATAACGCATTTTTTATCTATTAAATTTGCAGCATATGAAAAACATTCTTCATTAATTAACTGTTCCTTTAATAAAATTCTTTCAAAGTCTAACATACTTATTTTTCCTTCTCCAAAAGGTCTTATTCCCTCGTTTATAATTCTTGTTGCAACTTCATCAATTATAAATACCTTATACCCCATATTAGTAAGTTCATTATATATTTTAGAAAGCGCGGTTGTTTTTCCTGCACAAGGTCCTCCAGTTAAACATATTTTTGATACTAACATAATTAATATATCCTTTCTATTTTATTTTTTGATAAATCCAATTTATGAACTGATGAGTGTGTAACTTTAAACTCATCTTTATACATAGTAGGTTTTATATCATTTAAAATATAGTAAATCATATTTATTACTCCTCTATGTGTTACTAATAAATTATCATCCCATCTATCTATTTCTAATAATAGTTTTTCAACTCTAAAATATAAGTCCATTAAAGATTCACCATTAGGATACGTATCATACGTGTTTATTTTTCCTAAAAAGTAATCATCTTTATCTAAACTAGCTTTTAAAATGCCATTATAATCTCCTTTGTCTTGCTCTCTTAATAAATCCGTATAAATTATTTCTTTATTTAAATTTTCATTTACTATGTTTGATGTTTGAACTGCTCTTTTAACATCACTTGAAATAATTTTATTAAAGTTTATATTCTCTTCTATAAAACTTCTTGCTTCTTTGGTTTTCATAATTCCTTCATCTGTCAGTGAAACATTGCTATAACCTCCTATTTTAGTTTCATCATCAAGACCATGTCTTAACAAATATATCATTTTAGCCTCCTTTTAGTGTATTTTGTACACATATAATTTTATATTAAAAAGTACATATCATTTGTACTTTTTAAAACACTTTCGTAACTGGAATTTCGTCTTTAAATTTATATAATTTAGATGGTTTATTTCCATTTAAGCTAAGTTCTTTATTTAAGTCTTCAACTATGTTTAAACTTAGTATTTTCTTTCTAAAGTTTCTTCTATCAAACTTCTTTTGTAAAATACTTTCAAAGACTTTTTGTAATTCAGGCATCGTAAAATTATCAGGTAAAATAGATTTTAAAATGTTACTTTCAGTTATTAGGCTTTTTAATTTTTCTAATGCCTCATTCATAATTTCATTATGTTTAAACGCAAGATTAGGCACGCAATCAATTTTAAACCAAGCGGCGTCTTTAGTATTTTTGTTTTCTTTTATTATTTTAGAATCACTTTTTAATATTCCAATATACGACACTGCAAGCATTCTAAATAAGTTATTTTCTTCACCAAACTCATCAAATGTTTTAAACTGATAAATATCACAATTTTCTATACCAGTTTTTTCATATATTTCTCTTTTAACTCCATCTTCTAACCTCTCGTTATTGTATAAAGCTCCACCTGGTAATGCCCACATATCCTTATATGGTTTGTTACTTCTTTTTACTAATAATACTTTAGTTATTCCGTTATCTACCGTAAATATAGCAGATATAACATGGATACCTTGTTTTTCATATAATTTATTATCTACTCTCATATAATCACCTTAACTATTTTCATTATATGTGCCGTTTATACACTTGTCAATAGCTTTTTGTGTATTTTATACACTTTAAATAAAAAAATAAAAAACACCTAACTTCTTTTACATAGCAAGTGTTTTTATTTTTCCATCTTCATTTAAGAATTCATTAATTCTATCTAAATTATCAAATGTAATACCTACATATTCATCATCCATAACTTTAGTTACCGCACGATTATATGCTTCATCATAATATCTAGTTAATTCATCTTTATTATTTATAAATAAAGAATTAAAATCATCTTTAGTAATATCAAAATTTTTCAAATAACTATTAACATTATTTTCACGAACAATAAGATAATTTATAAGTTTTTTGTTATTTAACATATTATCTCTCCTTTCTTTATATAATAAAATTAAAGCCAAATAAAATCACTATAAAAAATAGCGATAGAAAGAATTTACCACATTTTTTTAAATAATGCAAGTTTTTTTAATAATTTTTAATGTTTTTTCTTAATAAAAGGCTCATTATAATTTATATATAAGTCTAAATACTTATGGAAATACATCTTAAATGTTTCATATATTTCTCTTTCTACTTCCATATGATTTAAATTTATTTTTTCTAATTCTTCATTTTCTAAAGTTTCATATTTACTTAAGTTTCTTTTACCATATACATCATAAATATCACCTTTTATCTTAATAAATATATGACTTATATGAGCATAATATTTATCATATGAAACAAAATGAGCATTTTTATAAATACTTTTAAGCATTCTTGCAAAATAAAAACAATATCCATTAGTAAATGTCTTATAAGTATTAAAGTAAAGAAAATCAGAAAGAGCTTTTCCTTTATAATACTCTTTAGTACTAATATATGCTTTTTTAAGTAAATAGATTACTGCTTCTACGTCTTTTTCTAAAAAATCCATGGTGTCTTTATCAACATAGTATCTCATTTTTTATCACTCTTTTTCTAATAGATTGTATGATATCATAAAATTAAATTTAACACAAATAAAAAAAAGGAATTAATCCTTTATTTATTTGTCGGAATAAGTTTATCCTTACCACCCATATAAGGTCTTAATTTTTCTGGTATAAGAACACTTCCATCTTCTTGTAAATTGTTTTCTAAAAATGCAATTAACATTCTAGGAGGAGCGATAACGGTATTGTTTAAAGTATGTGCAAACTCTTTTGTTCCATCAGATTTTTTATAACGTATACCAAGTCTTCTTGCTTGTGCATCAGTAAGGTTAGAACATGAACATACCTCAAAGTATTTTTGTTGTCTAGGACTCCAAGCTTCTATGTCACAAGATCTATATTTAAGATCTGCTAAATCTCCAGAACAGCAAACAAGTTTTCTAACTGGAATATCAAGACTTCTAAATAACTCTACTGAATAATTCCACATCTTGTTATACCAAGACTCACTATCTTCTGGTTTACATACTACTACCATTTCTTGCTTTTCAAATTGGTGAATTCTATATACTCCACGTTCTTCTATTCCGTGTGCTCCAACTTCTTTTCTAAAGCAAGGAGAATATGATGTCATGGTAATAGGAAGCATGTCTTCCGTTAATAATTGATCTTTAAACTTAGCTATCATAGAGTGTTCTGACGTACCTATTAAGTATAAATCTTCACCTTCTATTTTATACATCATAGCTTCTTTTTCTTCAAATGACATAACCCCATCAACCGCATCAGAATGAATCATATATGGAGGAATGCAGTAAGTAAATCCTTTATCTATCATAAAGTCTCTTGCATATGCTAATACAGCTGAATGAAGACGTGCAATATCTCCCATTAAATAGTAAAAACCATTACCAGATACTCTTGCTGCAGCCTCCTTATCTAATCCGTTAAACGAAGCCATTATATCTGAATGATATGGAATTTCATAATCAGGAACTTTAGGTTCTCCAAATCTTCCTTCTTCAACGTTTTTAGAGTCATCTTCTCCAATTGGAACGTCACTTGCTATTATGTTTGGTATTACCATCATTCTTTCTTTTATTTCTTTTTCTAGCATTTCCTCTTCTTTTTCAAGTTCTGGTATAGATTCTTTAATAGATGCTACTTCATCTTTTATTTTGTTTGCACCATCTATATCTTTATTACGCATAAAATTACCAATTTCTTTACTTAAAGAGTTAATCTTACTTCTTTTTTCATCAGCTTCTGTTTTTATTTTACGATACTTTATATCCATATCATAAACTTCATCAACAAGTGGTAATTTCTTATCTTGAAACTTCTTTTTAATATTTTCTTTTACTAATTCTTTATTTTCCCTTATTAATTTAATATCTATCATTTTTCTATCTCCTTTAATCTATTTAGTATTTTTTCATAAGAAGGCATATACCTTTTTTCTACTCTTTCATAATCTTTTACGGTAGGATTCTTTATCCTAGTTAAATCTATGTTATTCTTTAAATCTGCAAGCTTTACTTCTAAAGCCTCTTTACTACCATTTTTTATTATGTTATCTATATAATCTGTATAGTTTGTATTTTTTATTCTAGTTAATACTGATACATCACTTACTATTTTGCTCGGAAAACCAATTTCTAATAAATCTTCTTTGGTTACGTTTTTATCTTCCATAACATCGTGAAGTAGTGCTACTACCTTTTCTTCTTTATCATATACATGTCTATATACATAAAGTAAATGAAGCACATAAGGAAAACCACCCTTATCAGTATCGTGCTTAAATAACTCTAATGATAATTCTAAAGCCTTATAAATCATATCATTACTTTCTTTTAATTCTTCATACTTTTCTTCTGCCAAATATTCTTTTAACATATATCCTCCTTATTTTTTATGTATTATAGCTTCTTCAAACCTATATTTTTGTTTTACATCAGGATACTTTTCATGGTCAACTTCTGATAAAAACATATCAAGTGGTCTTGCAAAGCTTGCACAATCATCATACAAACGTCTATATATTACAAGTATTTCACCAGTTTCCGAGTGAACTGCTAAATCTTCTACTAAATATAAGTTTCCCTTAAAATGTTTATAAATGCTTTTTAGTTTTATTTTTCTCATCATACTCTCCTATATCTCGCTCATATATTACTATTTCTTCCCCACTTATATTATATAATTTATGGTTTTTAGGAACCTTTCTATAACATGTTATCTTCGCTCCAAACTTTTCTGCTGTTTTTCTTGATGCTATGTTGTCAGATGCTATACTAAATATCATCTTGGTAATTTCTTCTTCAAGCATAATATCCTTTAAAAGTTTAAGTGCCAAAGATGCATATCCCTTTCGTCTATACTTTTCAAATATCTCATAACCAGCATTCCCAAAATATTTAGTAAAATCTTCATCAAATCCCTCATCAAACCACATTCTACCTATCATCTCATCAGTATTATGCAAGTAAATATCAAACGTATTATCATACTCTTCAAAATCCTTTGGTATCGTTAAGTCTATTTTACCATCGGTTTTTAATATTAACCTTTCATCCATAAAATAATCTCCCTTAAATAAAAAGAATAAGCCTTAATTGTTGGAGTGATATTAACCACGGTGCCATCCAAGCTTATTCTTAATTTGTTTAACGGTTTTACCCGCGAATGAATTTTACCTCATTCGTCTTAGAAGTAGATTCATCAGCAACTATTTATCGCCTTCCATCAAACGGCAACTTTCTATAAAATAATTATGCTAATTACTAATCTTCATCATCAATTTAAATATATTTTTATATTACAATAATTATTAATCATTGTCAATTTTAATCTTCTGTTTTTTTGCTTTGCTTACTTTTTATTTCATTTAAAAGTAATTCCTTAAATGTATCTTTTGTAACTGAGTAAGTTTTTAAAGAACCATGTCTTCTATAACTTACTAAGTTTTCATCACGTTCTTTATCACCTAAAATTAAGGTAATAGGAATTTTTTTAGTTTGGGATTCTCTCATTTTGTATGATAATTTTTCATCTCTATCATCTAATTCTACCCTAACAGATGCATCTTTTAGCATTTTATATATTTCATTTGCATACTCTAAATGATAATTATTATTAACTGGAATGATGTTTACTTGTACTGGAGCTAGCCAAGTTGGAAAAGCACCTTTAGTTTCTTCAATTAAAAATGCTGTAAACCTGTCAAATGTTCCAAATATTGCTCTATGAAGAACAACAGGAGTTTTCTTTTCTCCCTTATTATCAATGTAAGAAAGATCAAATCTTCTTGGAAGTAAGAAATCTAACTGACAAGTTGATAAAGTAACCTCAGGCCCTACAGCAGGTTTTACTTCAACGTCAAGTTTAGGTCCATAAAATGCAGCTTCTCCTACAGCTTCAAAGTAATCAACGTTTAATTCATTTAAAACTTCTCTTAATTTAGCCTCTGCTTCATTCCACATCTTATCATCATCAAAGTATTTTTTCTTATCTTCCGGATCTCTAAGTGAAAGTCTAAACTTATAATCCTTTATTCCAAAATCATGATAAACATCAAGTATTAAGCTAACAACTTTTTTAAATTCCTCTTTAATTTGTTCTGGAGTTACAAAAAGGTGGGCATCATTTTGACACATGCATCTAACACGTTCAAGGCCCTTAACAGCTCCTGATGCTTCATATCTAAAGTCTGTTGCAAACTCTCCTATTCTAACTGGTAAATCACGGTATGAATGTAGTTTGTTTTTAAACACCAACATATGATGTGGACAGTTCATAGGACGAAGTACAAATTCTTCATCATCAACCTTCATCATTGGAAACATATTTTCTTTATAATGATCCCAGTGACCTGATGTTTTATATAAATCAACCGTTCCAACACATGGAGAATATACGTGCTCATATCCCAAGTTTCTTTCTTTTTCATATATATAATTTTCTAGTTCTTTACGAATTACAGCACCATTTGGAAGCCAAATTGGCATACCTGCTCCAACTAATTCGTGATTCATAAAAATCTCTTGTTCTTTTCCTATTTTTCTATGATCTCTTTGTTTTCTTTCTTCAAGTTCATTTAAATAAGCATTTAAGTCTTCTTCCGTCTCAAAACATACACCATATATTCTTTGAAGCATCTTGTTTTTAGAATCACCCTTAAAGTATGCACCAGAATGCTTAATTAATTTAAAATACTTCATTTTCTTTGTTGTCTCAACGTGAGGCCCACGGCAAAGATCGGTAAAATCTCCTTGCGTATAACAAGAAATAACAGTATTATCTTCGTCCATACGATTTATCAAATCTATCTTATATGGATCATCTTTAAATCTTTCTAAAGCTTCCTTTTTAGATATTTCTTCTCTATAAATTCTCTTATCAGATTTAGCACATTTTTTCATTTCTTTTTCTATTTTTGGTAAATCTTCATCAGTTAAAGTTTTATCTCCTAAGTCTATGTCATAGTAAAACCCTTCTTCTATAACTGGGCCTACCCAAAATTTAGCATTAGGATATAAATGCTTTACAGCTTGTGCAAGTAAGTGTGCACAAGAGTGATTAAGTACGTTTAATTTTTCATTTTCTTTTATGTTTATCATTTTTCATATCTCCTTATTTTCATCTTTTTTTGTTTATCTTTTGTATTTTGCTTTCTCATTTTATAATCTAATTTACCAATAAATTTACTATCGTTATAGTATACAAAGCTATAAAGAAGTGAGCTTATACTTTGTTCATATTTAAAAATACTTATTAATTCAAATATATCACTATATGGCAAATTAAGATTTTCTATATATATTCTTTTCTTTTTTATAGATAGCTTTTCATCTTTTAAAGTATCTACTAATACTTTTGTAACCATAAATACACCTTTTCTAATCAAGTTTTATTTCGGTAGAAAAACTTCTTATGTTAAAACCACCTTGTATTTCATAATAGTAATTTATTAAATTATTCATGTTTTTATACATGGTATCAACAGAAGAATCTTTATAGCATCTTAAATATAATGCGGTAAACTTTTCGTTTGGTAAGTTAAACACATGATAATTTTTTCTAAATTTCTCATCAGTTAATATTTTATATACTCTGGTACTTGGCATTATTGGTAACCCTTGCATTTTACAGTATGCTTCATAAACCTTGTCTAACAGTTTATAATATATTAGATTAAAACTTGGATTTTCTTCCTTTTTTAAAGCTTTAAGTTCATCAAAGAAATCCCATATACGATAATTATATAAATCTAATTCTTTGCTAGTAATAGTTTCAAATGGTTTATCAATATACTCTAATGCTAAATCTTGAAGTTTTTTTACCTCATCTTCAAGGTCATATATAATTTTTCCATATCCAAACATATTTTGGGTGGTTTGCTTATTTCTTTTATAATTTTCTTCCATGTATTCTTTTATCTTTGATACAGGATTAATAAAATACTCTATTAAATAGCTGTTTGACTCAGTAACACCATGAGAAGAATAATTGCAGGTGTCTTTAAGAACCAGCTGAACATCTATATCAGAATACTCATTATTATTACCGGTCGCATAACTACCACAAAGTATTGCACCTATTACATCATCGTTATCTTCATACTTTTTTAAGAATTCTCTTAAAGCAAGCTTCCATTTTTCTATCATTTTACCACCTTCTTTAAAACAAAAAGGATAGTACCAAAGGAGTGCAAAAAGCACGGTACCATCCTTAATTTAACTTAATTTGATAACGTGCACATTGCACGGGATTCTCTTTCGAGTCCAACTTAGAAGTAGTAATCTTATAATTAGTTTATCTATTTTTCACCATCATAGACTCTCTTTAAAACATCGTTATAAAACCTTGTCTTCATCAATGTATTTATACCAAAATAATACTACAAAATGTAATATAAGTCAATTAATACTTATTGTTTTTTATTTATATTTTATGTATAATTTTTATGGTGATAATATGAATTCTAACAACAATAATAATCCTTATGTTTTTTGGACCTTTTTTATAGGATACTATATGTTATATTTAATTTTTGGAGGATTAACATCCTTTCTTATAGGTTTTTCTATTTTAATTTTAACAATTTTAATAATTATTATAAGAAACAAAATAAGAGAGAAAGAAGCATTTCAAAAATTAAATTTTAATTTTGAGTACATAAGAGAAATTCCAAATTACATAGACGTTAATGATATTATGTTCTTAAATCATACAAGTTTTTGGAATAAAAAAAATATCAAATTAATAATAATGCAATTATATCTTAAAGGTGTACTAGAAATTAAAACAGAAAACGAAAAAACAATCATAACAAAAACTGATAAAAAAATTATGGTTTCTTATGCAGAAAAATATATATGTGATTATATAACTAGTGAAAATAAAGATAATTTTAATTATGTAAATTATACTAATATGGTTAAAAAAGATGTATTAATTAAAGGTCTTGCATATGATAAAAATGATTTAAGTCTTTTTAAATTTTACTTTTTATTAAGTTCATTAATATTTATAATCTTTACTATTTTGTATTGCTGGGTATATCAGTGGGATTTAAATAGGTCTATAGTACTGGGATTTATATTACTTAACTTTCCAAATGTATTTTTATCTCAAATAGACAAAATAACAAAAACCTTAAATCTGAAATTTTCAGATAAAGGATGGGCATATAAATATATAATAAAAGCTTATAAGAAGTTTTTAAAAGATTTTACACGAATGAATGAGCTAAAGAATAGTGATTATCATTTATGGGAAAAGCACCTTTTATTTGCACAATCCCTAAACATTAACTTAGATTATAATAATTTACCTGATATTAATATGAATATCCTAGATAACAAAGAAAAATAGAGACTCTCAAAATTGAGCCTCTATTTTCTATTATTTTGACCTATCATTTCAGCATCTATAGTTAACTGTTTTATTCTTTCTATAATTCTTACAGCCTTTACTCTTTCTGATTTATTAGTTGTTGAGACACTTAAATGTTCTTCTAACTCTTTTAAGTTCAAGTTAGACGTGATAAAGGTTGGAAGATGTTCTTGCATTCTATACTGAAGTATTGTACCTAATATCTCATCTCTTGACCATGAAGTAACTCCTTCTGCTCCTAAATCATCAATTAAAAGTAATTTAGCATATTTTACTTCATTATATTTATCTTTAAATTCGTAAGAAGACGATGATGAATAACTAGACTTTAAACTTCTTAAGTATTCAGGCCAATACGTTATTACACTTCTAACGTTTTCTTTTGCAAGTTCATTAAACATTGCTGCTAAAAGATAAGTTTTTCCACATCCAAAATTACCATGTAAATATAAACCCTTACCAAAGTTTCCTTTTTTATATTCTTTTATGTAATTTAAAATCCATTTTATTACTTTTTCTCTTTGCTTATCATCCGTGTAAATATCTTTTATTTTAGCTTCTCTTATTTCTCTTGGAACGTCCATACTAGTAACGTTTTTTTGATATTTACAATCATTTAAATACTTTTCTTTATATTTACAAGCTACATAAGAAAAATTTAACTTTCCTTCTTTTAATACTGGTAAAAAACAAAAACCAGTCATTTTATTTTTACATGCTGCTAAATTTTTACAAGATTTACAATTTTTATATTCTTCTTTAGAATCTTCAAACAAACTTGTATGTTTCATAAGTTCATCATCACTTAAATTAATACTATCAGTAAGTTCTTTAAAGTAAGGATCTTTTTTTGCTTCTTCATAAGCTACTTTTAACTTATATTTTAAATCCTTAACACCTTTAATAGTGTTATTAATATTTTTCATAACAAATCCCCCTTCTATGAAAATTCTTTAAGCATATCCTTTAATGATTTTTCATCATCAGCACTTATTTCTTCTTTTTTTATACTTTGATTAAACCAGTCAGGTAATACTTCTTCTTTTACGTTTTTACCTGTATTAAAATTAGACAAAGTATTTGTCTTTTTAGATTTTTTATATTCTTTTTCTGCTTCCTTCATGGCTTCCTCTACGGTTTCTATATTAAGTCTTTTCCACTGAGATGCTATTGTCTCTAAAAAACCTCTGGTTAATTTTTTATTATTTATCTTAAGTACATAATCGATTAAAACATTTACAACACCCGGATTAAGTTTAAAATCACTTAAAAGTGTTTCTAAAAGAGACAAATCTCTAGATGATGGTTTAGCTCCATTACTTCTTCCTTTTAAAAAATTATAAGGTGTAGTGTTTTCAAAAACATAAATCATTTTAGCACGTCTATCATCTGCTCCTACCGGATTTTTTAAATACTCAGGTTGACTTTTATATATTAGTGAAGGAAGTTTATTATCATTTTCATATTTATAATAATTCCTTACGTTCTTTCTTAGTAAAACCTTATCTATAAGTCCGTTTTCTTTAATAGAATTTAAAATTGGAGACTTAATATCATTAGCATCTAAATTATAAACAAAAGAAAGTTCATTAATAAGTTCCTTAACTTCCCTACTAAACGTTCTATTAGTTATAACCCCACTTGGTACTATTGACATTAAAAGATCAAAATCAAATGCCTTATCTATTTTTATCTCACCAACTTTATTAACACGTAAATCTTCATTTAAATTATCATAAGAAGATGCTGGTACACTTTCAAATACAGAATCAAAAGTACTTGTTATTTCTTCATATGAAGATAAATTAATTCTTGGAACCTTAAAATATTTAAGTAAGTTTTCATATTCTTTTTTACCAATGTTATTATATAAAACTATGTTTAAGATAGGATGATTAAAAAATTCAGATGCTGAAATTGGAGAAAACATCTCATATACATAATTATTAACATCACCTTTTTTGACAAATGTTTTTAAAAGTCCAACACCTTCTAGTTTTTTTCTAGCTGTTACTATTGAATCCATTTTTACTCTAAGCGAAGTCATTAAATGATGGTGAGTATATTCCCCACTTAATAGTTCTGTTTTATCTAAATCAGTCCACAAAGTATAATATAAATCAGTTGCAATACAACCTATTATTGGTTGGTATAGCATACTTATTATTTTTCTATCACTTTCATTTAGTATAGTACGGTTTACTACTACAAAAGTATCCGCTGGTAAAATGTTTATTTCTCTTTTCATAGTAAACCCTCCTTGCTATATATTTTAATATATTTTTCTAATTATTTAAAGAGTTTTTATCTCTTTTTCACTTAAACCTGTACATTCTGATATTACATTTATATCAATGCTTTTTTCTAACATTCTTTTTGCAACTGAAAGTTTATTTTCTTTTATCCCTTCTTCTTTACCTTCTTTTTTACCTCTGTTCCAACCATCTTCTAAGGCATCTTCTATCAAGGAATTTCTTACCCTTCTTTCATGCTCTTCTAAATCATATATTCCTCTTGCTTCTTCTTCTCTACTTAT